>ERZ894240.247-NODE-247-length-66993-cov-113.050196_pt1 | contig 66993 bp, 45 predicted proteins | sample MGYA00380298_ERZ894240 | MGnify/ENA primary metagenome ERZ894240 (study PRJEB32331, sample SAMN06328419) | human gut metagenome | biome: human gut microbiome; feature: stool | host: Homo sapiens | collected 2014-06-27 ... | reverse complement strand
TTTTAATAAATTGAATATAAGTATTTATGGTAAAAACTATAATGCGTCAGCCCTGACCCACAATTATAAATCACGTGCTTCACAATCGTGGTCCTGTTGCTTCACAATAATGGAGTACGTGCTCCACTAATGTGGTCAAACGGAATAAGGTACTGTTTTGCAAGACAACCTACATACTTTTAGCAATAAACATACATTGCTTTGAGAAAGAACAATAAGGCTAAAACACAGTGTAACGTAGCATATTTCCCACCTGTTTGATATCATATTTCACTCATATCAAGACATTTATAATACGTAGCCAACTCGTTTGCCAGGCGGATAACGCTATAATTGCATTGCACCACATACTTTTACATATTCAAATGCTTTGATAAGATTTTATTTTTCTGTTACTTTGCAAACCAGAAGCATTAAATAAATGAAAAAGTATATATATGACTATCTCGTTGTGGGTTCCGGTTTATTCGGTTCTGTTTTTGCTCAGATTATGAATGAAAACGGAAAGAAATGCCTGGTCATTGACAAGCGTAACCACACTGGAGGAAATATTTACACTAAAGAAGAAAATGATATAAAAATACATTGGTATGGAGCACATATATTCCATACGGACAATGAAGAAGTCTGGCATTACATAAACAGATTCGCAAAATTCAATAATTACGTTAACTCCCCTCTGGCATACAGCGAAGGAAGGCTTTACAATCTTCCTTTTAATATGAATACATTCAATAAGTTATGGAACGTAAATACTCCGGAAGAAGCAAAACATAAAATTCAGGAACAATGCTCTAAATATAAAGACATATCCCAGCCTGATAATCTGGAAGAGCAAGCACTGAAACTTTGCGGAGACGACATATATTACACTTTTATTAAGGAATATACGGAAAAGCAATGGGGACGCCCCGCCAACCAACTGCCGGCTTCCATCATCAAAAGAATACCCTTCCGCCTTACTTATAACAATAACTACTTCAACGATCCCTATCAAGGCATCCCTAAAGATGGATACACTGCACTCACCAATAATCTGTTAAAGGATATCGATGTTCAAACCGATACGAACTATTTTGACAACATACCCTATTTTCAGAGTATAGCCGAAAAGATACTTTTCACAGGTTGCATTGACGAGTATTTTGAATATAAATTTGGCAGACTGGATTACAGAAGCCTGAAGTTTGAACATATCCATCTGGATACTGACAATTATCAAGGTAATGCCGTAATCAACTACAATGAAGCAAAATACCCGTTTACACGAATCATCGAACATAAACATTTTGAATTCGGAAAACAGCCTTCAACTATCATAACCAAGGAGTATCCTCAGGAATACACACCTTCCGACGAACCTTACTATCCCATCAATGATGAAAAGAATTTAAAATGCTTCAATAAGTATAAGGCATTGGCAGAAAAAGATTCCCGTGTCATTTTCGGAGGACGTTTGGGACAATATGCATATTTCGATATGGATGATACTATTGCATCCGCCATATTGCTCACTAAAAAGGAGTTATCAATCTAAAAGAACAAAATAATGACCCGATATTATCTATCCAAAAACTATAATGGCCTGAACAATGCAGGTAATAAGGCAAAAACAGATATAGAAGAAATTCTCTCTAAACTGGGATATAAAAATGCCGGACTACCGCAAACCACTTATTCCAACAAGATAGCAGGCTTTTTAATAACCCTTGCCGGAGTACTAAAAGTTTTGTTTACAGTTTCTGCCAATGACGTGGTAGTCGTCCAGTATCCTTTCAAGAAGTATTACTCTTTCGTATGTAATATCATACACTTGAAACGGGGAAAGGTTATCACGATTATCCATGACTTGGGAACTTTCAGAAGAAAGAAGTTGACAGCAGAGCAGGAAATCAAACGCCTCAACCATTCGGATGTACTGATCGTACACAACGATAAGATGGAGATATGGCTGAAAGAGCAAGGATACAGCAAACCTATGGTATGCCTGGAGATTTTCGATTATCTATCTCCTTCCGTAAACAACAATACCCAGGAACCTAACCAGAAACCAATTAAGGTGATCTATGCAGGAGCACTGACTTACAAGAAAAACAGATACCTGTACTCTTTGAATGATGTGATGTCAAAATGGCAATTTGAACTTTACGGCGGAGGATTCGAAGAAGACAAAATAGAAGACAAGACGTTGTTCAAATTTAAAGGTTTTGTGCCTTCTGATCAGTTAATAGAACAGGTCAGCGCACACTTTGGCTTAATATGGGAAGGAGACTCTATCCATACCTGCTCGGGAGATTTCGGGATATACCTGAGGATAAACAATCCGCACAAGGTATCCTTATACATACGCTGCAATCTTCCCATAATTATATGGAAAGAAGCAGCATTGGCCTCATTTGTTGCAGAGAACAAAATAGGCGTGTGTATTGATTCACTGGAAGAGTTAGACTCCATATTATCATCCATTTCCGCAGAATCCTATGACGAAATGGTCAGAAATATAAAGGAGATCAACCAAAAGATTGCATCGGGCTATTATTGCAAAAGAGCAGTAGAAAACGCGGAAAGCTTATTATAGCTTACTTAATTACAGCTTACTTAATTTCCGCTTCCAGTTTCCTGATCTTTTCCAAGGTATTTCCCGCCTCTGTGGAAGGAAACAGTTGCAACACACGCTGCAAATAGTCCTTTGCTTTGGAGTAACCATTGGAGTAGACATCAGAAAGTCCGTTACGATAGCGGGCGTATTGCATCCGTGTAGGAGAAGTTATTTTCTTATAATCATCCTCCAGCTTCTTCTTTTCGCGTTCTGCTTGCAGGTAGTAATAACTCCCCAGAAAAATATTGGCTTGCAGATTATTGGCATCCAGCATCAAAACTTTTTCATAAGTTTTGACGGCATCTTTTTCCTTACCTCTCATCATCTCCATTTCGGCACACGACACAAGTGCAGGAACATCTTCGGAATGATACTGCAAGAATTCTCTGTAAAAAAGATAAGCTTTGTCATAATTCCGCTTACGCTTGTAATAGGTTGCCAACTCATTGACCAGACGGGGAGCCACGGCACTGTTTTTTTCTATTTGAGTCCAATAATACATTTCAGTCTGATCTGCTCCGGCAGCTATCGCCTGACGAAACAGACTCACAACATAATCATCCTGCCCCTCAGACAAGGCGGCAGACACCTTCTGTAGCAGTTCTCCCGCCGTTTGCGCAGAGAGCACAAAGGGGAAAGTAACCATTAATGAAAATAGCAAAGTTAAGGTTCTCATCTCTTATTAAATATTACCCAGTTTTTGTTACCGCAAATATATTCATTTTTCAAACATTATGTACTATAAAAATTGTTATTATCAGGTGCTTTTTTACCGTTTGCGACAAAAAGAGTACCTTTGTCGGTAAATAGAACAAACCAGAGTTTTAAAATGATTGCTCAAACTCCGAATATTATCAATAAAAGAATACTTCAGATAGCTGTACCCTCGATTATATCAAACATAACAGTTCCCCTGCTGGGACTGATTGATGTAACAATCGTAGGGCATCTGGGAGCCGCTGCATATATCGGAGCCATTGCCGTGGGCGGAATGTTATTCAATATTATCTACTGGATCTTCGGATTTTTGAGAATGGGGACCAGTGGAATGACCTCACAGGCATACGGCAAACATGATCTGGATGAAGTTGCACGACTTTTATTACGGTCGGTCGGAGTAGGATTGCTTATCGCCATTATCTTAGTGGCATTGCAATATCCCATCCGGAAGCTGGCATTCACTTTTATACAAACTACAGAGGAAGTAGAGCGATTGGCTACACTCTATTTCCGGATCTGTATCTGGGGAGCGCCTGCTATGCTCGGACTCTATGGATTCGCAGGTTGGTTCATCGGTATGCAGAATTCACGTTTCCCGATGTACATCGCCATCACACAAAATATTGTGAATATTGCCGCAAGCCTTTGTTTCGTTTATCTGTTCCACATGAAAGTTGCCGGGGTAGCTTGGGGAACACTTACGGCTCAATATGCCGGTTTCCTGATGGCATTATTATTATGGAGGCGATATTATGGAGGACTTAAAAAGCACGTTGCTTGGCATGAAGTGCTGAAAAAGGAAGCCATGCTGCGTTTTTTCCAGGTAAACCGGGATATCTTTCTACGAACCCTCTGTCTGGTCATTGTCACTCTATTTTTCACTTCTGCCGGAGCGGCACAAGGAGAAATAGTATTGGCCGTCAATACTTTGCTAATGCAATTATTCACTCTATTTTCTTATATCATGGATGGTTTTGCTTATTCAGGAGAAGCGTTAGTGGGTAAATATGTTGGTGCCAATAATCGACCGGCATTATATCGCACGGTTCGCCAGCTCTTCATTTGGGGTGTCGGTCTTTCCACAGGTTTCACCTTGCTTTATTTCTTTGGAGGCAAGTCATTCCTGGGACTGCTGACTAATGAAACCTCCGTCATTCGGGAAGCCGGAAATTACTTTTATTGGGTATTGGCAATCCCACTTACAGGTTTTGCCGCTTTCCTGTGGGATGGCATTTTTATAGGAGCCACTGCCACCCGACAAATGTTTTACTCCATGCTGGTAGCTTCCGGCAGCTTCTTCCTTGTCTATTACTCTTTACACGAATGGATGGGAAATCATGCCCTCTGGCTCGCTTTCATCGTCTATTTATCTCTCCGTGGCATCATGCAGGCAGTTTTAAGTAGAAAAATTCTGTACCAAAGTTAATCTTTACAGACAGAAAGCGTATATTTGCAGAAACTAAATGTAATATCATATGGCAAAGTATAAAAGAATCCTGTTAAAGCTCAGCGGCGAAAGCCTGATGGGCGAAAAACAATATGGCATTGACGAGAAGCGCCTTGCCGAATATGCAGCACAGATCAAGGAAATCCATGAACTGGGCGTTCAGATAGGTATCGTCATCGGCGGTGGAAATATTTTCCGTGGATTGAGTGGTGCAAACAAAGGTTTCGACCGCGTAAAAGGCGACCAAATGGGTATGCTCGCAACTGTAATCAACAGTTTGGCACTAAGCTCTGCCCTGGTAGCCACCGGCGTAAAGGCACGTGTACTTACAGCCGTACGCATGGAACCTATCGGAGAATTTTATAATAAGTGGAAAGCCATCGAAAGCATGGAAGCAGGCGAAGTCGTTATTATGTCTGCCGGAACGGGAAATCCGTTCTTCACTACAGACACGGGCTCTTCTCTACGCGGTATCGAGATTGAAGCCGATGTCATGCTAAAAGGTACACGTGTGGATGGTATCTATACCGCAGACCCGGAAAAAGATCCGACTGCTACAAAATTCGACGATATCACTTATGACGAAGTATTGAAACGTGGTTTGAAAGTGATGGACCTCACCGCCACTTGCATGTGCAAAGAAAACAATTTGCCAATCATCGTGTTCGACATGGATACAGTGGGTAATTTGAAAAAAGTAATGCAAGGAGAAGAAATCGGAACATTAGTACACAATTAAATAAGTACACCAAACAAACATAAATAAATGGGAAAAGCGGCTAACCGGCTTAAACCCTACGTCATCTGCTACCTACTTTTCCATTGCACCCTGACGTTGGGGTATGCCTCTGAGAATCTGACCGCCTCTAAAGACAGTTTAATTCACCTGTTGGATTCAGCGTCAGTTTCTTCAAGGCGACTGGAGTTGCTGACTCACCTTAGCGACATAGGGCTGATACAGGACGACTATACCTATACGGAAAAGTTATGGGAACAAGCTGTAGCGAGCAACAATCAAGACGCTATGTTCACCTCCGTTCGTTCGCTGGCACTGCGTCACCTCAATCTCTGTCAATTGGATTCTGCCGATTTGTGGATTGAAAAAGCCCGCATCCATCTGCGGGGAAAGCCCAAAGAAGTAGTTTTGCAATATCTGGGCATGATGCATGACATACGCAGTTTTACACAGCGGAAAGAACTGGCACAGAGATTAGTAGCAGATAGTCAAGTAGTATTTCAGGCATCAAACCCTTATCCTTACATGAGGAGACTGTATGCGCTTGGAGTCATCTCACTAATGCTGGAAGGCAGCAATGACCAGCTAAGGCCTTGGGATAGCTATCTGCAAGAGGGATTGAAAATAGCACGCACCATACCACTTGAAGAAGACTACCTGTTCAGAACCCAATTTTTGTTGGGATTAGGCAGCTCGGATTTGAAGTATACCCAGGAACTGATGGAGCTTTACAAAGAATACCGCCAACTGCCCAAAGTAAAAAAACGCATATTCCTCTCACACCAGATAGAGATTGCAGCCATTGCCCGCATGCTGAATCATGGTGATGAAATAGGGCGCAACCAGATGGATTACTACTTTGGAGAGTTCCAGCGTATGGTAAAACTTTATCCACAGGACGTGGTGCCTCCATTGGACTTTTATTATTACGATGTAGCGCGAAATTATTATAGCTATATAAAAGACTATCCCAAAGCCATTGAGTGCTGTGATTCTGTCATCAGAACCGCTCCCCAATATGGGATGGACAATTCATATTATTACGAAGAAAGGAGCAAATATCTTGCCCTATCCAGTCGTTGGCAGGAAGCCTACCAGGCAATTACGGATTACATCACCATTAAAGATTCCATCGAGTCACAAAACATATCCGAAGAACTGACAGAGCTACAGACCCAATACGACGTCAGCCGTTTGGAACTGGACAAAGCTAACCTGATATCCCGCCAACAGGGCATATACATCGCATTGATAAGTCTCTTGCTGGTAGTTCTTGCCGGATGGCTCATACACGTCTATCGCATTTTGCGCATCACCCGTCATCTAAAACTGAATCTGGAGACAGAGAGCCGGAAAGCCAAAGAGAGTGAGAAGATGAAAACAATCTTCATGAACTCCATGTCGCATGAGATACGTACCCCTCTCAACGCTATTCAAGGGTTCAGCAGTATCATTCTGAGTGAAGAAGTTGAAGAGGATATGAAAACTGAAATGAAGGAAAGCATTGAACAAGGCATAACACAATTAACCAACCTGATGGACGATATGATGGAAATATCACAACTGGGCTGCACCAATGATATGCTCCCAGTAGGTACGGTTTACATTGGGCAGTTGTGCGAAGAATGCATGACAATAGAAACACGGAAATTCCGCAAACCGAACACTGAGTACCGGATTGAGAATCAATGTATTTCACAGACTTATCAGACAAACCGCCAATACCTTGCCAAAGCTATTTGTAATTTGCTGGCCAATGCCAACAAATTTACCCCACAAGGCAGTATCATCCTTAACTGCCACGAAAACGACACCCGAAGCAAGCTGATTATATCCGTCACAGATACCGGTCCCGGCATTCCACCGGAAAAAAGGGAATGGGTATTTGAAGCATTCACAAAGATAGACGATTTTATACCTGGCACCGGGCTTGGACTTTATGTTTGTCATGAAATAACAAAGCACTTGGGAGGGAAAATATATATCGATTCTACCTATACGGAAGGGACACGGATGGTGATAGAGCTTCCGATAGGATAAGAAATAAGTTTTCTTATCCTGCTTTCTGCCTTGAGAGCTTGCAGATTATCAAAAAATAATCTACTTTTGTTCAATCAAAATTAGAGAAGTAAAACTCCAAAACCAAAGAATATGAGAGAAGTAAAAGAAATCTTAGATGAAGCGCAAGAAAAAATGGATATGGCCGTCATGTATCTGGAAGAAGCATTGGCTCACATCCGCGCCGGAAAAGCAGACGTTCGTTTGCTGGACGGTATCCGTGTGGATTCCTATGGAAGCATGGTTCCCATCAATAACGTAGCTGCCGTAAATACTCCGGATGCCCGTAGTATAGTCATCAAGCCCTGGGACAAAAGCATGTTCAAGGTGATTGAGAAAGCCATCATCGACTCCAGCCTTGGCATCATGCCGGAAAATAACGGTGAAATCATCCGTATCGGCATTCCACCGCTGACCGAAGAACGTCGTAAACAACTTGCCAAACAATGTAAAGGTGAAGGCGAAACTGCCAAAGTGAGCGTACGTAATGCCCGCCGTGATGCAATCGATGGCCTGAAAAAGTCTGTTAAAGACGGCCTGGCAGAAGATGCACAAAAGGGAGGTGAAGAGAAATTGCAGAAGATTCACGATAAATACATCAAGCAAATTGATGATATGCTGGCTGCAAAGGACAAAGAAATCATGACCGTATAAAAACCAATTGACAATTGACAATTAATAATTGACAATTACCCTATGACATAATAGTAAAGGGATTCTGCCAAACGTTAATTGTCAATTGTCAGTTATCAACTGTCAATTGAATTGAGGGGACTGGTAATAAAAAATACAGGTAGTTGGTATTTGGTAAAAACCGACGAAGGTAAATGTGTGGAGTGCAAAATCAAGGGTAACTTCCGGTTAAAAGGCATTCGCAGTACCAACCCGGTAGCTGTGGGAGACTATGTCCAAATCATTCTGAATCCGGAAGGAACTGCTTTCATCAGTGAAATAGAAGACCGGAAAAATTACATTATCCGTCGTGCTTCCAATCTCTCCAAGCAATCGCATATTCTCGCTGCAAACCTTGACCAAAGCATGCTTATCGTAACGGTCAACTATCCGGAAACATCCACCACCTTTATCGACCGTTTTCTGGCTTCTGCCGAAGCATACCGTGTTCCGGTAAAAATCATCTTCAATAAAATAGACGCATACAATGAAGAGGAACTTCATTATATGAACAGCCTCATCAATCTCTATACCACTATCGGTTATCCCTGCTTCAAAGTCTCCGCCAAAACCGGTGAAGGCATTGAACTCATTCAGGAAGAACTTAAAGGGCGGGTAACACTTTTCTCCGGTCATTCCGGTGTAGGAAAATCAACGCTCATCAACGCAATATTGCCTGAACAGGACGTAAAAACGGGTGAGATTTCCACCTACCACAACAAAGGAATGCACACCACTACGTTCTCTGAGATGTTTCCCGTTCCGGGAGACGGATATATCATTGACACACCAGGCATCAAAGGTTTCGGAACATTCGATATGGAAGAGGAGGAAATAGGACACTACTTTCCGGAGATATTTAAGCTCTCCGCCGATTGCCGTTACGGTAACTGTACGCATCGCCACGAACCGGGGTGTGCTGTACGAAAAGCCGTGGAGGAGCACTACATCAGCGAATCACGTTATGCCTCATACCTTAACATGTTGGAAGACAAAGAGGAAGGTAAATACAGAGCGGCGTATTAAAAAAAGAGTGGTAGGGTGATAAGGTGATAAAGCATTTGCTTATCACTTTAGCATTTTATCACTTTATCACCTTATCACCCTTTTTCATATCACTTTATCACCTTTTTTAACGCTTCTCGCATTAAACCTTTCTGTTCCTAATATGTCCAATTAGTGCTACATAATCTAACTTAATATCTGATATAATACTAATACTGATACATGAATAAAAAAGTTAAATGGGGCATTATCATTTTCATTGGTGCCGGACTGATAGGTTGGGGTATTTATTCCCAGCTTCCTAAAGAGAATAAAGAATTGGCAGCTGCCGACAAAGTTATGAGCAGTAACCGCAATGGCAAAAAAGCATTAAATGTAAACGCAAAGATCATAAAGCCACAGCTGCTCAAAGATGAAATCAAAATCAGCGGTAGCCTGTTACCTGATGAAGAAGTGGATCTTTCTTTCGAAACCTCAGGTAAAATCATAGAAATCAATTTTGAGGAAGGCAGCCAGGTTAAAAAAGGTCAACTGCTGGCTAAAGTGAACGACCGGCCTTTACAGGCACAGTTGCAGCGTCTTGTTGCCCAACTGAAACTGGCAGAAGACCGCGTATTTCGCCAGAATGCATTATTGGAGCGGGATGCAGTCAGTAAGGAAGCCTACGAGCAGGTAAAAACTGAACTGGCAACCCTGAATGCAGACATAGACCTGATAGAAGCTAACATTGCACAAACCGAGCTTCGTGCCCCGTTCGACGGTGTAATCGGTCTGCGTCAGGTCAGTGTCGGAACCTATGCTTCCCCCACTACTATCGTTGCCAAACTCACAAAAATATCTCCGCTGAAAGTAGAATTTTCCGTTCCCGAACGTTATGCCAATGACGTTAAAATCGGTGCAGGAGTAAACTTCGGACTTGAGGGTAAACTTGAAACCTTCCATGCCAAAGTGTACGCACGTGAATCGAGAATGGATCAAAACACCCATACATTGACATTGCGTGCCCTCTACCCCAATGCCAGCGGTAATGTAATGCCCGGACGCTATGCGGATATCCGTTTAAGTAAAAATGAAATCCATGATGCCCTTGCCGTTCCATCCGAAGCTATCGTTCCGGAAATGGGTAAGGACAAGATTTTCCTTTATAAATCGGGAAAAGCCCAGCCTGTAGAAATACAAACTGGCATACGTACAGAAGCTGAAACCCAAGTATTGCAGGGTTTGCAGACCGGAGATACAATTATAATTTCCGGAACATTGCAGCTCCGCACAGGACTACCCGTAACATTGGATAACATCTATTAAACCAGACGCCTTATGAACATATCCGAACTCAGCATACGGCGCCCGGTACTCTCCACAGTGCTTACCCTTATCATCCTGCTTTTTGGACTGATCGGGTACAGCTATCTCGGCGTCCGCGAATATCCGTCAGTGGACAATCCCATCATTTCGGTATCCTGCTCCTACCCGGGTGCAAATGCCGATGTTATCGAAAACCAGATTACCGAGCCATTGGAGCAAAACATCAATGGTATTCCGGGAATCCGTTCCTTGTCCAGCGTCAGCCAGCAAGGTTCATCCCGTATTACGGTAGAATTTGAACTCTCCGTAGACCTGGAAACGGCTGCAAACGACGTGCGTGATAAAGTTTCACGCGCCCAACGTTATTTGCCTCGCGACTGTGACCCTCCTACCGTATCAAAAGCAGATGCGGACGCCATGCCTATACTGATGGTAGCATTGCAAAGCGACAAACGTTCCTTGCTGGAATTGAGCGAGATTGCAGACCTCACCGTCAAAGAGCAATTGCAGACCATTGCAGACGTAAGTGGTGTCAGTATCTGGGGGGAAAAGCGTTATTCCATGCGCCTTTGGCTCGATCCTATCAAGATGTCGGGTTACGGCATTACCCCCATAGACGTAAAGAATGCGGTAGATAAAGAAAATGTGGAACTCCCGTCCGGAAGTATCGAAGGTAATACGGTGGAACTTACCATCCGTACATTGGGATTGATGCACACGGCAGAAGAATTCAATAATCTTATCCTGCGGGAAGACAACAACCGCATTGTCCGTTTCAGTGATATCGGACGGGCGGAACTGGGTCCTGCGGACATCAAGAGCTACATGAAAATGAATGGCGTACCAATGGTAGGTATTGTTGTGGTACCTCAACCGGGCGCCAACCACATCAAGATTGCCGATGCCGTTTACGAACGCATGGAACAGATGAAGAAAGACCTTCCGGATGATGTGCGATACTCTTATGGTTTCGACAATACCAAGTTTATCCGCGCCTCTATCAATGAGGTAAAGGAAACGGTATACGTGGCATTCATTCTCGTCATCATCATCATCTTCCTCTTCCTGCGCGACTGGCGTGTAACGCTGGTGCCCTGTATCGTGATCCCCGTTTCGCTTATCGGAGCATTCTTTGTGATGTATCTGGCAGGATTCTCTATCAATGTGCTTTCCATGCTGGCGGTAGTGCTGGCAGTAGGCCTGGTGGTGGATGACGCCATTGTAATGACGGAAAACATCTATGTCCGCATTGAACGCGGAATGCCGCCGAAAGAGGCCGGCATCGAGGGCGCCAAGGAAATTTTCTTTGCTGTAATCTCTACCACCATCACGCTGGTAGCCGTGTTCTTCCCTATCGTATTTATGGACGGAATGACGGGACGGCTTTTCCGCGAATTCAGCATCGTGGTATCCGGTTCGGTGATCATTTCCTCCTTTGCCGCATTGACCTTCACTCCGATGCTTGCCACCAAGTTGTTAGTGAAACAAGAAAAGAAAAACTGGTTCTATATAAAAACCGAACCATTCTTTGAAGGAATGAACCGCATCTACAGCCGGTCATTGGAAATTTTTCTCCGTAAACGCTGGCTGGCCATGCCACTTGTATTAGGAACATTAATCATTATCGTATATCTGTGGAATGCCATCCCTGCCGAAATGGCACCATTGGAAGATCGCTCGCAAATCAGTATCAACGTGCGTGGTGCGGAGGGTGTGACTTACGAATACATACGGGATTATACGGAAGACATCAACCAGTTGGTAGATTCCATTCTGCCGGATGCAGAATCGGTAACGGCACGCGTGTCAAGTGGTAGCGGTAACGTGCGTATCACATTGAAAGACATGAAAGAGCGTGACTACACACAGATGGAAGTAGCCGAAAAGATTTCGCAGGCTGTACAGAAAAAGACCAAGGCGCGTTCGTTCGTACAGCAATCGTCCTCTTTCGGTGGACGACGCGGTGGTATGCCGGTTCAATATGTATTGCAGGCTACCAACATTGAGAAATTACAAGAGGTGTTGCCGATATTTATGGCGAAGGTTTATGAAAATCCGGTTTTCCAGATGGCCGACGTGAACCTGAAATTCAGCAAGCCGGAAGCCCGCATCAATATCAATCGCGACAAGGCAAGTATCATGGGAGTAAGCACACGCAATATCGCGCAAACGCTTCAATACGGATTGAGCGGTCAGCGTATGGGTTATTTCTATATGAACGGAAAGCAATACGAAATATTGGGTGAAATCAACCGCCAGCAACGCAACAAGCCTTCCGACCTGAAAGGCATCTATATTCGTAGTGATAAAGGTGAAATGGTGCAGTTGGACAACCTGATTGAACTGACCGGCGGTATCGCCCCTCCGCAATTGTACCGTTACAACCGTTTCGTTTCCGCCACTATTTCTGCCGGACTTGCTGATGGGAAAACCATCGGACAAGGATTGGACGAGATGGATAAGATTGCCAAAGAAACATTGGATGAGACATTCCGTACCGCACTGACGGGAGACTCCAAAGAGTACAGGGAAAGTTCTTCCAGTCTGATGTTTGCCTTTGTATTGGCAATTCTGCTGATCTACCTGATTCTGGCAGCGCAGTTCGAGAGTTTCAAAGATCCGTTGATTATCATGCTTACCGTGCCTTTGGCTATTGCCGGAGCCTTGGTATTCATGTACTTCAACGATATTACGATGAATATATTCAGTCAGATTGGCATCATCATGCTGATTGGTCTGGTGGCAAAGAACGGTATCCTTATTGTAGAGTTTGCCAACCAGAAACAGGAAGCCGGAGAAGATAAAATGGAAGCCATCAAGGATGCATCCCTGCAACGTCTGCGCCCCATCCTAATGACGAGTGCTTCTACCATTCTCGGACTAATACCGTTGGCATTCGCTTCGGGTGAAGGTTGTAACCAGCGCATTGCCATGGGTACAGCCGTAGTGGGCGGTATGTTGGTATCCACATTCCTCACTATGTATATCGTACCTGCCATATATAGTTATGTATCCACTAACAGAAGTAAGTTAAAGAAATCATGAAACGTACGATTTTATCCCTCATAGCCATTTGTAGCACCTCGCTTGCATTGCAAGCGCAGATGCCGCAATCTTATACATTAAAGTCCTGCTTGGAATACGGGCTTCAAAATAACTACTCGCTGCGCATTACCCGCAACGAGGAACAAGTCAGCAAAAACAACGCCACGCTGGGAAACGCCGGTTATCTGCCGACACTTGACCTCTCTGCAAGTTATAAAGGAACCGTAGACAATACAGACAGTAAAGTGCGGGCTACCGGAGAACATGTCAAAGAGAATGGTGTATTCGATCAGACCATGAACGTGGGGCTTAATCTGAACTGGACTATCTTCGACGGCTTCAACATCACCGCCAACTACCAACGTCTGAAAGAGTTGGAAAGACAAGGTGAAACCAATACCCGTATCGCCGTAGAAGACCTGATAGCCAACATCGCTGCCGAATATTACAACTATCTGCAACATAAGATCCGTCTGAATAATTTCCGCTATGCCGTATCTTTGTCCAAAGAGCGTTTGCGTATCGTGGAAGAGCGTTATCACATCGGTAACTTCTCCCGTCTGGATTACCAACAGGCAAAGGTAGACTTCAATGCAGACAGTGCCCAGTATATGAAACAGCAAGAGTTGCTGCATACCTCCCGTATCCAACTGAACGAACTGATGGCGAACGAAGATGTAGACCAGCCCATCATCGTTCAGGACAGTCTGATCAACGTAGACGGTGGACTAAACTTTGAAGAGCTTTGGAACATGACTCTGCAAACCAACGCTTCTCTGTTGAAAGCCTATCAAAACAACACGCTTGCCCAGCTGGATTACAAAAAGGTTTGTTCCCGCGACTATCCTTATCTGAAGATGAACGGTGGTTATGGCTATACCTTCAACAAATACGATATCGCCACTAACATCCAACGCGGTAATCTTGGTGCCAACTTCGGCCTGACTATCGGCTTCAACCTATTCGATGGAAACCGTCGCCGGGAACGCAACAATGCACGTATTGCCATTCAGAATGCCCGCCTGGAACGCGAACAACTGGAACAAGCCTTACGTGCAGACCTGAGCAACTTATGGCAAGCTTACCAAAACAATCTGCAAATGCTGAACCTGGAACGCCAGAACCTTGTAGCTGCTAAAGAAAACCATGAAATTGCCATGGAGCGTTATATGCTGGGAAACCTTTCAGGTATCGAAATGCGTGAAGCACAGAAGAGCCTTTTAGATGCAGAAGAAAGAATTCTTTCAGCAGAGTACAACACTAAATTATGCGAAATTTCTTTGTTGCAAATCAGTGGAAAAGTAACAAAATACCTGGAATAAAACAAATATTCCCCATCAGGCGAGTTTTTTTCCTCTACTTTTGCCATCATAGAACTATAAAAAACAACGACCATGAAAAAGATTTGCCTGTGTTGTCTGGCCTTGTTATGCCTGACAAATGTATTTGCACAAGAGAACGTAAACTACAAAGAGAAGAAGCCCTATAAAACCTGGGTGAAAATGGCTCCTAAATTGGACGATGAATTCTTTAAAACAACTGAGGCCATCCGCATTGGCGACAATGTATTGCTTTATCAACAAACCACCGGCGGTTGGCCCAAAAACATCTATATGCCTGCCGAACTGACAGAGCAAGAACGTGAAGACGTACTCGCCTCCAAGGATGATGTAAACGAAAGTACGATAGACAACGATGCAACCAGTACGGAAATCGAATACCTCTCCCGCCTGTATCTGGCCACTAATACCGAAAAGTACAAAAATGCCGCTCTGGATGGTATCCGGTATATTCTCAAAGCCCAATATCCCAACGGTGGCTGGCCGCAGTTCTGGCCCCGTCCCAAGGGTTATTATACTCATATCACTTACAACGACAATGCAATGGTAAACGTTATGGAGTTGCTGCGTCAGGTATACGAGAAGAAAGCTCCCTACATATATGTTCCCGACAGCATTTGCGACCGTGCCCGCACCGCCTTCGATAAGGGTGTGGAATGTATCCTCAAAACGCAGGTTATCCTGAACGGCAAGCCTACCGTGTGGTGTGCGCAGCATGATGAACATACCCTTGCCCCAGCCAAAGCACGTGCCTACGAACTTCCCTCACTGAGTGGCGCCGAATCGGACAACATCGTCATCCTGCTAATGTCTCTGCCTAATCCTTCAAAAGAGGTCATCGCATGTATAGAGAACGCAATCGAATGGTTCAAAGCATCAAAGATTGAAGGGATGAAAAAAGAGTTCTTCACGAATGATGAAGGCAAGAAGGACTTCCGTATGGTTCCGTGTACGGATTGCCCTCCCCTGTGGGCACGCTTCTATACTTTAGAAGACAATCGTCCGTTCGTTAGCGATCGTGATGGGGTGAAGAAGTTCGATATTTCCGAAATCGGATATGAGCGCCGCAACGGATACAGTTGGTATAATAGTGACGGGCTGAAAGTGCTGAAGAAGTACGAGCAGTGGAAAAAGAAACACAATAAATAATAGCTTCGGGGCAGCATACACTGCCCCTATTTTTTATCCTATCCCAATACCCATTTCGTCTTCTTTCCGAAGCAACGGTACGCCATTGCCACCAGAAGCCAGGAAACGCCAAATGCCAACACTGCGGCGACAGGTATCTGCAAACACAACGGAACACCTGCCGCCCGCATCAGTACCACTGCGGGCCCTGTGAAGAAGTAGTGTATCATATAGATTCCAAAACCGCAAAGCGTCAGGTTGGACAATGCTTTTATCACCCGCTCCGAACGAATGTTCACTCTCTTTGCCCACATAAATACAGGAATAGTCATCATCACCACGTTCAGCGAACAGTAGGTGAAGAACAATTCCAGCATTTCATCCGTAAAGTCCGGCAATGCCGTCATGTGGCGGAAACCGAAGAAAGTAACCGTATAGCCCACCACAAACATAGGAACGCCTATCAGTGCGGATTGCCGTACAGTCCAGTCATGGTTGCGCAGATAATGTCCCAGAAGCAGGTATCCATTAAAACCGGCAAAATAATAAAGCATGCCGAATGAGTTCCACGAACAAGTTCCCCATAAGTATTGCGCTACAAACTCATTATAATAAGGTATAAGCAATGTCACTCCCCATACAGCCAAGAACCAGAGTTTGGCTTTCTCCGAAGCTTTCTCTACCCAAGCGGAGAATATCGGCAAGTACAGATAGAGGCCTATCAGCAAATAAATGTACCACATGTGTACATCGAGGATAGAAAAATTAAAAGGAAGTTCTGCAATATATCCCATGCTGACAGCTAAAGACTGGCGCATCACTTCTTCGCCCGAGTACGGGAAGAAGTCAAGAATCACCCGCGGTTCCACTCCCAGCAATCCTGTAATCCAAGGGAAAAGATTATAAATCACCGACCAGATAAGAAACGGAAAAAACACACGTGGAATACGTTTCTTATAGAATACGGATGCATCGCCACGCACAGGGAGCAATAAAGCTCCCGTTATCATCACAAAAAGAGGCACGCACGGACGTAGTACCGCTCCATAGACGGCACCCCAGAATTTGATATCTTCAATATTCGGAGCCGTTCCCGGATAAAAGTTGAAAGGGTCTGTGCAGTGGCAACAAACCACGGTAAACATGGCTATCAGTCGCACAACATCCAGCCAGACGACACGGGAGCTCGCCTTCAGAGAAATGTGAGGAGTAGTTTCCATAACTGTCAATAAGATTAATCTGATTTTAAAGGCGTAAAGATAGGAATTAGTATCGGCATACAAGGATATCTTATTATTTTTCTGATATATAGATTCCACAATAGAATACTTAGGAACAAATAAGAAAGATGGGAAGGAGGTCGTATGAAAACCAAGAAAGCTATCCCAAGGAGTTAATCAACTTCTTCGGGACAGCTTTCACTTAATCTATAGAAAGATTCCTCTTATTTACTACAATTCCAAGGTTTCAGTTGTTTAAAGAAATCGTTGCCTTTGTCATCTACCAGAATGAATGCAGGGAAGTCTTCCACTTCAATCTTCCAGATAGCTTCCATACCGAGTTCGGGGTATTCTACACATTCGATACTCTTGATGTTGTTCTGTGCCAGGATAGCGGCAGGACCACCGATAGAACCGAGATAGAAACCACCGTACTTCTTGCAAGCATCCGTCACCTGCTGGCTACGGTTACCCTTAGCAAGCATAACCATGCTGCCACCATGACTTTGGAACAACTCTACATACGAGTCCATACGTCCCGCAGTAGTGGGGCCCATAGAGCCACAAGCCATACCAACCGGAGTCTTGGCAGGGCCGGCATAGTAAATCGGATGATCCTTGATATACTGTGGCAAATCTTCACCACGGTCCAGACGTTCTTTCAGCTTAGCATGTGCAATGTCACGGCCTACGATAATCGTACCATTCAATGACAGACGTGTAGCCACCGGATATTTAGTCAGTTCCTTCAGGATATCTGCCATCGGCTGGTTCAGGTTTATCTTAACCACGGCACCTTCGCCTGCATGACGCATTTCTTCCGGGATGAGTTCGCCCGGATTACTGTCCAGTTTTTCAATCCAGATACCTTCTTTGTTGATCTTACACTTGATGTTACGGTCGGCAGAGCAAGAAACGCCCAGACCTACCGGACAAGATGCACCATGACGAGGCAGGCGGATGATACGGATATCATGAGCCAGATATTTACCGCCGAACTGTGCACCGAGGCCAATCCTATGAGCTTCTTCCAACACTTCTTTCTCAAGTTCTACATCACGGAAGGCACGTCCGTATTCGTTACCCGTAGTGGGCAACTCATCATAATAATGAGTAGAAGCCAGCTTCACCGTCAGCAGGTTCTTCTCAGCAGAAGTACCGCCAATAACGAAAGCGATGTGGTAAGGAGGACAAGCAGCTGTACCCAGCGTCTTCATTTTCTCAACGAGGAAAGGAACCAGAGTGCCGGGATTCAGGATTGCTTTTGTTTCCTGATACAGGTAGGTCTTATTGGCCGAACCACCGCCTTTGGTCACGCAAAGGAACTTATATTCCATACCCTCGGTAGCTTCGATATCTATTTGTGCAGGCAGGTTACACTTCGTGTTTACCTCGTCGTACATATTCAACGGAGCATTCTGAGAGTAACGCAGGTTTTCTTCAGTATATGTTTTGTAGACACCCAGCGAAAGAGCTTCTTCATCACAATAACCAGTCCATACCTGCTGTCCCTTTTCACCATGAACGATAGCCGTACCGGTATCCTGACAGAAAGGAAGCACGCCTTTTGAAGCAACTTCTGCATTGCGCAGGAAGGTCAGTGCTACATATTTATCATTATCACTTGCTTCGGGGTCGCGCAAAATCTTAGCAACTTGCTCATTGTGCGAACGGCGCAACATAAATGACACATCGCGGAAAGCTGTGTTAGCCATTGCCGTAAGACCTTCTTTTTCAATCTTCAGAATGGGCTTTCCTTCAAACTCGCTTACAGATACATAATCTTTTGTAAGCAGATAATACTCAGTCTTATCTTCCCCATGCTCAAACATAGGTTGATACTTGAACGGAGGTGTTGTTGCCATAATTACTCGTAAATTAAATTAATGAATCGTGTAGCAAAGGTAAGAACTATTATTGAAATATTTCTTTAATTAGAGTGAAAATGATGACACTCTCTGCATACGGCCTATCAATTCGTCACCCAACGCTGTCTTATCTTCAATATGTTTCAGCACAGCGGTGACAAACGGATTACTTTCAAAGTCGCCGCGTACCTGCTCAAAGTCCATTTCTTTCTCTGCGCGCGAACCGTCGGCACCGAAGCCCGTCATGGAGGCAAGTGAGAATTCTTTCTTGGCATCATCATACACCATACGGTCCAACCCGACTACCGCTTCTTTCCACTTCTCTACAATGCGGATGATGTCTGTAGCCGTTATATTGTCCGGTTTGATTCCGTAGTATTCCTCCAACTTTTCATAAGCCCAGGTCCACTCATAAGTGTAGTAGTTCTGATGCATCTTCTCAAATTCAGCATTGATGTACTTCAGACGGTCTACTTTGCCACACTCGATATCATTGATCAGGGCATCTATCTCGCTCTTCGGAGCTATCAGGCCGGAAATGTCCACCCACTCACCGCTACCCACTGTGGTGTCGGGCTTCAGGCGGGTACGTATTTCTTCATTACTTTTGAATTCAATACCTTCCAGACGTTTGATGACAGAGTTTCCAAGGAATTTATGGATGGCGATCTCATAGAACTTGATACCTTTCACCAATGCCGAGTTACGGATCTTCGCACTATGGAAAGAATAGATATCGGAAAGTTCGCCCGAAGCATGGCGCAGGTTCTGCAAAGTTTCCCGTCCCTTGAACATCTTCTGCACGGTATAGGGACTGAGTAAGTTGTAATTGATGAAATCCAGTTTGTTGGAATCCGTACGTCCATCACGCTTCGGCCACTTCTGTGCATCACGGATGGTTCCTACACTTCGCAGGTTGACACCCGGTACAAGATAAGTAGTATTGTTCTGCTCTATCAGATAGGAGAAAGGCAAGTTAGAAGTATCGGAATGATTCACATGGCGGCCCATTACCAATGAAAAAGCGCCTACACGGGCGGGCCAAAGAATATAGGAATCGGAAGTAGTTTTAGCACCACGTTCCAATGTTCCCTGATGGATAGGGCCTAACTTATACATGTGATTACTCTGGTTGGAACCCGAACCGGCATTCATGAATGAAAACATACCGGCAATCAGTAAAGTGGACTTATGATGCGTCACCGTGAACGGTCCGGCAAAGATAGCGCATGCCTCGCCATTCTCTCCCTGGCAATTACTGAAGAAAAGCGATTCGGACGCTGAATAATTATGTCCCAAACGACAGGCCTGACCTATAAAGCAACGGCTCAGCATAGCTCCATCGTCTATATGTGAACCGGAGGAGATGATAAAATCATCACAAATAACTCCATGGCCGAGATGTACCGGTGCTTCCGCATTACTATTAATGCTACCATTATAAAGACGACAAGTTCCGCAGATGTGACAATAATCTCCGATACGTACATTCTTGATAGATCCTGTATTGAGTATCATCACATGATTGCCGATAGTACCTACCGAGGAGGCATGCTTATTGGAATAGAAGTCTGTTATAGACTTCATCCGGCAAATCAACTCCGGACGGTGGCGGTAAAGCGCCAGGATATAAGCCTGATGCGCGGAAAGTTTATCATTGATAAGTACTTCACGCCCACCGGTTTCATTCAGTACGGATACTTCTACCCCATTACCGAATTTACTCAATCCGTCCACCAGGATGATGTCTACATTCTCAATGAATGTGTCATGCCCGATCTCATAATTAGCAATGTAGTTCTGGATGTTCTCAATGCAACAGTTATTCCCCACCGTGACATTGTGGAGCGTTACATGACGCAAACCGGAATGTTTTTTAATTCCACCCGGCAATGTGAACTCTGATTGAAACACGCCTAAACGCACATCTCCCGAGAACCGGGTGTGATGTACAAACTCGGTAACAAAGTCTTCTGCTACCATTACTTTCCCCCAATCATCCGCCAGACACGACTGGCTTTTCAACCGGAGTACTTCGTCTTCGGTTAAATGTCTGTAATTCATAACAATTAAATTAAGAATGATGAATGAAGAATGAAGAATTACCATGCAGCACAATAGTGTGCAGCCTGATTCTTCATTCATCATTCTTCATTCATCATTGATTACTCTTCTTCGTAGGTCTGATAAAGAAAATCGTTATAAGGGTATTTCTGTACATGCAGTTCTTTCACGCGTGCATAAACCACACTCTTCAGTTCCTCCAAATTGATCTTCTCACGGGCAGAGATAAAGAGGCAATTATCCTCCATCTTTGCCATCCAAGTCTTCATCAGTTCCTCGAGTGTTAAGTTTTCCTTTGTTCTGGGGGTAAGGTCGTCAGCCGCTTTCTCCACATAGGTGTAAGCGTCTATTTTATTGAATACAAGTATGATTGGCTTACCGGATGCACCGATATCCGCCAATGTTTTATTGACTACTTCTATCTGTTCTTCAAAATCCGGATGTGAAATATCCACAATGTGCAACAGCAGATCCGCCTCGCGCACTTCGTCCAGTGTCGACTTGAAAGAGTCCACCAGGTCAGTAGGCAACTTACGGATGAAACCAACCGTATCTGAAAGCAGGAACGGCAGATTGTCAATAATCACCTTGCGCACTGTAGTATCCAATGTTGCAAACAGTTTATTTTCTGCAAATACTTCGCTCTTGGCAAGCAGGTTCATCAATGTGGATTTGCCCACATTGGTATATCCCACTAATGCCGCACGTATCATACGTCCACGGTTCTTTCGCTGGGTTGACTTCTGCTTATCGATCTCTGCCAGACGTTCTTTCAGTAATGACATACGGTTCAGGATGATACGACGGTCCATTTCCAACTGCGTTTCACCCGGACCACGAAGTCCCACTGAACCTTTACCGCCACCGGCACCGGAACCGCCACCCTGGCGTTCCAAGTGGGTCCACAAACGTTGCAGACGGGGAAGCATGTATTTATACTGTGCCAGTTCCACCTGCGTCTTTGCATTGGCTGTCTGTGCACGCATGGCAAAAATATCAAGAATAAGCGAGGTGCGATCCAATATCTTGATCTTCAACTCAGCTTCAATGTTACGTATCTGTTTCGCGGAGAGTTCATCGTCGAAAATCACCATACCGATTTCCCGTTCGGCTTCCTCTTCGTTCCGGATATATTCTTTAATTTCTTCCAGTTTACCTTTGCCGACGTAGGTCACAGAATGTGCCTGATCCAGCTTCTGGGTAAATCGTTTCACTACTTCCGCCCCGGCTGTCTCAGCCAAGAATTCCAGTTCATCGAGATATTCGTTTGTCTTACGCTCATCCTGTGTTTTTGTGATGAGACCAACCAATACCGCCGTTTCTGCCTGTACTTCGGAGATTACAAATTCTTTCATTTACTATACCTATTTATTATATATTGGGCGACAAATATAATTATTTTTGCAGAAATCCTTCTGCTATTTTCTCATTTAATTCTATAACAATATCTTTATAATCAGCACGGCGACCGCATGCACGAATTTCCAGTAAAGGATACTTATCAAGAATATGTGACATCAGATCGGCCATGGAAGGTGCTGTGGGCAACTGGCTATACTCTTCATACGTATAGGTAAGAAAAGCCACATTAGGACCTATTCCCTTATTATCCAGCAAGTATCCCTTATTCAAAAGAGTAGGCAGACGTAACCCATCCCCCATTTTCAAATCCCCGGGCGCAGGATAGGACAAAATGCGGGTACGAGCCTCATCCATCATCACCGGTACCTGGTGTGAATAATCAGCCTTGGTTTTATAAATATAAACCACCGGAGAGGTGGAGGCCGGATTACCACCTGTCAGCTGTGGAGTAATTGCTCCAGAATTCATTTCTATCTTTTGCATATCAGATGTGACCATTGTTTCTTTTTTCGCAGAACGACAACCCGCCAATAGTACAAGTAAGGTTGCGATTACAATATTAATCCTCTTTTTCATTTTAAAAATTTACATTGATGGATTCCCTTGTCCGTTACAGCCTGCAAAAGATACACTCCCGTAGGATATTCCCGGCAAGAAAAAGTTATAGTTTCTTTTCCTTCAGACAATATTTGTTTCAACAGACGCCCATTTACATCATATAGATTCACCCTGTGGGAATTCTCCGGCAAATGAACAACCACGGTTTCCTGTTGCTTATCACAGAAAGCAGTAAATCGTATTTCTTGCCTCGTCTCTATAATTGAAGTAGGATCAGCCTTAACAATAATCTCATTCGTGGTATCAGGACCACCATGAACCACTTTCCATTCGCCATCATTTGTTCCTTTGTAGACTGCAACAATACGATCACCGGGTTGTGGAGTCGATGAGATTCTACAGGAAGGAGCAAAGGACACTGTATAATATGTCTGCATACTTGGAATATCCGAAATTCTTGATATAAATTCTCTTATATTCAGATTCTTATCAACCATAGCCAAAGCTACTTTTCCCGAGAACGAGTCTAATCCCAAATTCCAGAGGAAGCCGCACTTCACAATAAAGGAAGAGTTTACATTAAATTGAGTTTCAGAGGTTTCCAAGCCGGAATAATAAGTTCCATCTTGAGATTTCCCAGCAAGCATGGCCAATAATGTTTGATAGCTTGAATTTCCTTCCGCCGGCTTTAGCCCGAACAAAGCGTCTTGATTCGCGACAAAGCCACCGCCAGTACTGCCACCTGCTCCCTGATTATTCGGATTCAAAGCTGAAATCAGGAAATAACCATTGCTATGGCCACTCCACCCCCAATTTACTCTAAAATAATCCTTCGTTGTATATCCATCCAATATGAATTGATGTCCTTCATTACTAAGAGTAGCTCCACCGTAAAGCACAGGGCCTACTGTCATTATTTCATTTTCCAGCATTTGTATCCACTCTGCATCCGAATACCATTCACGACGAAGACACAACATGCTTTTATTGTAATTCATATACTCTGCCAATCCATGAATAGCTGTCAATGTAGCGGCACCGGTTCCACCGGCAGAAGCGATATTAAACTGTGATTGAGCCATAACACCGCAGTCGTACATCAAAGTAGCAACTTCATTTTTAGAAATCTCGGATGAATTCCGATCATATTGAAGTGGCATATCGTTCCAAGCATAAGTATGTCCCAAAGTTCTCCCCGATACATTTTGGTGAATTTTGGCTCCACTAACTAGCGCATCATAACTATAAGCAGGAAGAGTACCCGTTCCTGCATTCGGCCATTGATGATATCGCATCAATATGGATATAGCAGTTGCCACACACCCTGTAACAGTCTGTGTGCCTTCAATTTTAGGACAAAGCGTATTATAAGGACTCTCTTGATCCCACTCCGCTGTTTTATATTGCTTTACCACATCTCCGGTTGTCATATCCGACACCCCTCTCCACGCTTCAGATACAACATCAGAAGTATTCAGTCCCGTCTCTCTTGCCTCATTGATCTGTTCTTTCAGTCCATTCATCCAACTTTTCAGATTCGAAGGCATCCCATCTTTCACAAAGCTGTTTGTGAAAGAATAGCCTAGTACAGGCATAACCACATCATCTCCGGCAATAATAACAAAACCTTTCCGGTCGGTACTATTAAAGACATAGAAAGCCGGAAGATTCCCTACACTACGGGTATTCGCATCTTCTCCATCCCAAACTAATTGTAACTGTGGTGACGCGGCAGTACTACGGGTTTGAACATTCGTTTTAAAGAAATCGGTAGCTAAAGCATGAGCTTGCTCTGCTGTTACATTATCAGCAAGAAGCCGATTTGCAAGAAGAATAAATAGAAAGAGTAGCGTACACCTCATATAGTTAGGGGTTAGTTGGTTTAGTAGCACCTCAACGAATGACACAAATCACTATCTTGTTGTTCATTAGAAAAGACAAAATTACTGAAATATATGGTTCGTCAAATGATTTTAAATACTTTTTTTAAAAAGACAAGGCCATCCTAAGTTAATAGAACAGCCTCGTTTCACCATTATAAATATATATAGTCTAACGTTTCATAAATTTGCTCCGGTATATCTTACCATCAGCTGATTGCAATACTACAATATAACAGCCTGCATCCAACCCTCCTACCGGAATAGAATACTCTTTCCTATCCCCTGATTCTTTTTGCTGTATCATTTGCTGTCCGGACAGGTTATAGACAGAGATCATTCGGGCTGCATGAGAAGTACGGATATTAAGAATATCTTCTACCGGCTGCTGATAGATAACTAACCCGTCCTTATCGGCTACTTCATCCTCAATACCGGTGGCCGGTCCTACAGAAAAGCTGAGCCTGCATAGTGGTTTATTTCCATCATACCCCCCCAGTAGTTCAGGTTTATATAAATTGATACTATAGTTGCCTTCACCAATTTGCGGATCAATTTCCATTTGAAAGTCCAAAGACTTGTCTTTTTCTATAAAAACATCTGCATAGTGCAAATTAGATGTTGAACTCTGACCAACAGTGAAAATAGCTGCCATCAAAGTCTTATCATATACATTACCAGTTCCACTTAATGACAAATCCGCCATCAGCTTAAGCCTTTCCCCTACCTGAAGCTGATTCTTCTCTAAACATGCATTAGCTAGCACTAAAGTTGGATTTCCATAGGCTTTATTAACAGTGACAGGAAGCAATTCTCCAATGCCATATACATATTCTCCCCATTGTACACCCGGACAAATATAATAATCTCCCTCAGGAATATCCGTAGATATTTCTGTTAGGTTAGAAACCAAATCTCCTGAAATGATGACTTCTCTATTATTTGTACCCGGATTTAGTTCCAACTGAGTATATCCAGTCAGGCTTATGATTTGCGGTTTTTCATCTGTAGTAATAAACATTACACCTGCCAAACCATAAAATTCACTTATTGCGTTTTTATTGGAAAATAACATCCTGAAATCACCTTTACGCCCACTATATAGATTATGCAAGATTTCTACACTCCCATCTAGATCTTCTTGTAGCATCAAGTTGCCGGTAAATGGGGTAAACATGCATTTATTACCAGTAACAGTAAGTGTGAACTGGGATTCAAAACCATATCCGCCTCGTACACGACTCCAACTTGTTTCACGTACATCTTTAGTCGCTAAATATAGTGCATAGCTTCCATCTGCCAGGTCATTGGGAATTCTGATATTCGAAAATACCTGCCCTTTAGTTCCATAATTAGTATTTACATCTCCTAAAAATGTATTCCATAATACCAACTGTCTACCGTCTTTTTCAGCAATTAAACCCAGTTGACCATTTTGGAATTTCGTACTCATATTATAAAGTTCAGTCACTGTGAAATCAAAACTTTCTCCTTTAACGACCTCTTTTTTATCAACTTCAAGTTTTGAAAGATAAAAATGAGAAGTATATTTTGACGATGTGACAGGAGGTTGAAGCCCGATAAGCATTCCCTGTTGATAGATAAAACCGCCGCCAAGATTTGTACCTCCGCCAATACCCGGAGATGAGGGATCTAGGGAAACGACTTCAAAATAACCATTATTGGAACCACCCCAGCCCCAATTCACATGAACCATATCCTGAGGATCGTAGCCATCAAAAACAAATTCATGCCCTACATCTTTGGATACACCATTATAGAGTACAGGACGTCCCTCACTGAGTTCAGTCTTTATCATATTCATCCATTCTTCAGAAGTAAAATACTGGCGGTATATATATCCTATATTTCCATCATAACCGAAATAGTCAATCAAAGCTTGTCCCACCTTAAAAGAAAAAGCTCCAGAACCGGAAGGAGAATATTCCATATCAACCGCAACACCGCAAGCATACATCAATTCAGCAATTGCATTTGCTTGTTCAGCCGTATAGCTAGAGTTAACATATTGCGGCAACATGTTATCCCAGTCAAAAGTAGTATTTCCATAATCAAAAGAGCACTCAATTCCACTGGAAGTTTTATAAGAATGGGTACCTTTTCCTTTTACAGGATATTCATGATATTTCAAAATCATAGCCATTGCCGTGGCTACACATCCCGTCACACAACGTTCTCCTTTATAAAGAGGACAGGTATTATTGTAAGGCTCACTTTGATCCCAACATATATTTTCCAGCAAAGGAGATACAGATGCCGGAAAATTTGTTTTAGTAAGCAGTTTAGGTTCAGTAACCGTTTTTTCGGCATTACCCAGTTGAGCATAAGCGGCATTATAAAGTTCCAGCCACCCAAGTATGTTCACCGGTAAGTTCTCAGTTATGAAACTTCCATTATCCGAATAGCCCAGTACAGGCTTCATACGGTCATCACCGGATACTATAACATAAGCAGACTGTGCATAGTTATAGATATAAAAAGCTGTTCCTCCTACACTGCGGGTAGATGCAGATTTTAGCAAGTCAGTAGAAACTGCCGCCAATTGAACTTCACCGCTATTACGGGTTACAGCCCCGGATGACTGCATAAAGAAAGTTCGTGCAATAGAAAGAGCCTCTTCCGGAGAGCGTTGTGCTGTCCATGCTGATAAGCTGCATAAAAGAACTAAAGACAGGAGTAGTAATCTCTTCATAGGCATTATTTATTAGGATAATTAAACAATAATAAACAAGAAATCGCAAAGTTACAGAAATCTATCACTTTACAAATATTTCCTGCTACTATTTTGCAAATAATGCGATTCAGTAGTTGAAATAGGTTCATTAGGGAAAAGAAATGATCAAACTTTTGATGCGGTTGTTCTGATTAGGAATAACTAACTTCAAGCTGTGCATCAATTAACTTCCTACAGTGCAATAATTAATTTTCTTTCATGCAAGAAATAAGTAAGATGTTTATAGCCATCCTATAAGCTGTCTATAACCGACTTATTGGCTGTCTATAACCAACCGATAAGTTGCCTATAAACATCTTACTTATTTCTTGCAATAAAAAAACTTAATTGATGGAGCGAAAACAATTAATTCAGGCATCACTTGAAATTGGTTACGCTTAGACGTGCAAACTAATCATGCGAATCAGAAGTTGAAACAGATTCATAACGGTACAGAAAGGAATTATTTCACCACAGAGGACACAGAGAGCACAGAGGTTATAATTATCTCTGAATTAGAAGTCTAAAAACTCTGCGTTCTCTGTGTCCTCTGTGGTGAAAAGATTCATAACCGCTCAAAAATGAATAAATGTCTGAAAAGGATCAACATATATAAAAAACTTTATTTCTTGATAAACTTACTTCGATAAGTCTTTCCGTCAACAGATTGTAAGATTACAATATAATAACCAGTTGCCAGCCCCTTTACCGAAATTGAATACTCTTTTTTATCTTCGAACTCTTTTTGCATCATCATCTGCTGTCCGGATAGATTATAGATAGAGATCATTCGGGCCGCATGAGAAGTATGGATACTAAGAATATCTTCTACCGGTTGCCGGACAATGATAATCCCGTCTTTATCGGCTATTTCATCTTCAATGCCAGTGACCGGTCCTACAGAGAAATTGAGCCTGCTTACCGGAGTGTTATCATATCCTCCCAGAAGGTTTTGCTTATATAAGTTAATCGTATAACTGCCCTCCCCAATTTGAGGGTCAATCTCCAACTCAAAATCATAAGGCCGGCCTTCTTCTACAAACACATTAGCATAATGCAAGTTGGACGTAGTACCTTGACCGACTGCAAAAATCGCTGCCCTCAAAGTTCCGTCATATACATTACCCGTTCCACCTAATGACAAATCGGCCAATAGCTTAAGTTTTTCTCCCACCTGAAGTTGGCTATTCTCCAAACGTACATTGTCTATAACCAAAGTCGGGCTTCCCAACGCTCTGCCGACAGTAACGGCTATCCATTCTCCACTAATGTTATACACAGATCCTCCCCATTGCACATACGGGCAAATGTAATAATCTCCAACCGGAATTTCAGTAGAGACATCTCCCCGTTTATAAACCAAATCCGTGGAAATCGATATATCTCTATTATCCGTTCCCGGTTTCAGTTCTAATTGGGTAGCCCCCACCAGGCCCACAATCGTATAGTTGCCATCCGCCGTAGCAAACAGTACGCCTGCATCACCATAAAATTCATCGGTAGGGCTGCTATTGGAAAGCAACACCCTAAAATCGGCTCTACGCCCACTATAGAGATTATGTAAGATTTCGAGCCTTCCATCTAATTCTTCCCCAATCATCAGATTTCCCGTAAATGGAGTCAAGGTACATCGATCATCGGTCACGACAAGCGTAAACTGCGTCTCTGAACCATAATCACCACGTACGCGACTCCAAGTCGACTCACGTATATCTTGGGTCGCTAAATACATTGCATAAGTTCCATTGGCAAAATCGTTGGGGATCGTAACATTTGAAATAGATATTCTTCCGTATCCATAGTAAGTCTCTATACTCTCCAATTCTCTGCTCCACAACACAGACTGCTTTCCATCCTTTTCTACAATTAACCCTAACGAACCGCCTTTGAAGAGCAGATTCATATTATATATTTCAGTAGCCGTAAGAGTAAAGCTTTCACCCTTGGAAAATTCTTTTTTATTCGTTTGTAACTTTGCAAGAGAAAAGTGTGAAGTATATCTTGAGGATGCGCTAGGCGGTTGCAGTCCCAGGTACATTGCCTGGCCTTGTGTAAAACCACCTCCAAGATTGCTTCCACCACCAATACCGGGAGAACTGGGATTCAAAGAAGAGACTTCAAAGTATCCATTATTAATGCCACTCCATCCCCAATTAACATGAACCATATCCTGTGCATCATAACCGTCAAAAACAAATGCATGCCCTCCATCATCCGATGATCCGAAATAGTAAATAGGACGTTTCTCATTAATCTCCGATTTAATCAGGTTCATCCATTCGGCAGAAGTAAAATATTGACGATATGCCAAGCCTAAATTACCATCATATCCAAAGTAGTCAATTAAGGCCTGACCTACCTGGTATGAGTAAGCTCCGGAACTGGAAGGTGAATACTGCATATCGACCGCTACACCGCAGGCCAACATTAATTGAGCAACAGCATCAGCCTGTTCGGCAGTATAGGTTCCAGAATATTGCGGAAGCATATTATTCCAGTCAAAGGTAGTATTTCCGTAATCAAAAGAACATTCAATTCCATTAGGAGTTTTATAAGAATGAGTACCTTTTCCTTTTACCGGGTATTCGTAATATTTTAAAATCATAGCCATTGCCGTAGCTACACATCCCGTTACGCAGCGCTCTCCCCGATAAAGCGGGCAGGCATTATAATAAGGTGCATCCTGATCCCAACAGATGCTTCCCAACAAAGGAGCTACAGACGGCGGAAAGCTGGTGGTAGTTAGCTGTTTAGATTCGGCAACCGCTTTTCCGCCATTAGCCAGTTCAGCATAGACGGAATTGTACAGTTCCAGCCACCCAAGTATATTCACCGGTAAGTTTTCAGTAACAAAACCGCCACTATCCGAATACCCCAGTATCGGCTTCATACGATCATCACCGGATACTATGACATAGGCAGACTGCGCATAGTTATAGACATAAAAGGCCGTTCCTCCCACACCACGGGTAGATGCGGACTCGAGCAAATCATTAGAAACCGCCACCAATTGAATATCACCGGCAGTGCGAGTCACGGCAGCGGATGACTGCATGAAAAAGGTTCGCGCCACGGAAAAAGCTTCTTCCGGAGAACGTTGGGCCGTCCATGCTGTTAAGCTGCATAAAAGGACTAAAGACAGGAGTAGTAATTTTCTCATAGAAACTATTTATTAGAATAATTAAACTTAGAATACAGGTTTCATGCGGTCATTACCCGAATAACAAAAAGGGAGTATGCAAATATTCACACGGATTAATTGCAAACTCCCTTTAGTATATCTCGGAAAGTCCTTACTTCCTCAAGACGGGCATTCCCGTATCAAGCGAACGTCTTTCCCAGCTATTACCATTCAAGTTTTTGATGAATATATTAAGATTCACTGATTTGGCAGTCTTTTCGGGAGCAACTTTCACCAACTTCATATCCCTGACAGCAACGGTAGCAAGCGATTTAAAGCTAAGCGCCTGTGCTTGGCTGGCAAGCGGTGCGAATACCGAAGAATAATAAGATATCAAACTAGCGCCTTCTTCAGTACTGGCCAGATAAGCAAATGACGTCCAATTGCCTTGATTACCAAACGTATTTTCAAAAACGATGCTATTGTCCGACATACGTCCTGTCATAGTTTCCGTGCTAGTAAAACTACCGGCGTCCAAGTTTAAAGGAACTACCCGCATCGGATCATCATTGAGAGGAGCCACTGCCTGCGGTTTCAGAATGACATATCCCCGTCCATCATCATACGATAAAGTGAAAGTGTCATCATAACCTTCCAAAGGAAGCGCACCCTGCACAGTCAAGGTTTTCTCGTCAACCTTGGTAATAGTAACAGGCAAGGTGTACCTTCTGTTACCAATTACGCCATCAAGAGTCCAATCGCCCGCATAGGCTTCAATCGGAGTCGCAGGTTCTGAAGAAGCCACGTGCTTGAACTCAATATAAGACGCTTCCTGAGCCTCAGTCTCACCATCCGGGTTGGCACCATACGACACAGCCACCAAGTAATATACGCCATTGCCGGAAGCCTGTAATTTAACCTCACCGTTTTCTTTGAGAGAAACATACTCAATCGTTTCCTCAATGATGCCATCAACCACTTCATCCAGGTCAGCGCTAGCAGGAACAAGAGCCAAACGAGCTTCTGTCACATCAGCTCCAAGTTCCACAGCAGCCAGGGCATAATTATATCCACTGGGGTCGGTAAGGCTACCCTTATACTCCATGGTTACGGAGAAGTCGGAAAGCACAGCTCCAGGGAAAATGATGGTCACAACACCGTCGGCCTGCGTGTTGTTCCATCCGCCATGTCCATCCATATAGTAATATGGGGCAAGCTGCACTCCTGCAGGTGTGCCATCAGCCTGATACTGGAGAACCCTGTTGAACGTCCAAGCAGCTTCGCTGTTAAGGCTGGAGAAGTCGGAAGGATGGTGGGCGTCAACATTTGTATTATAGTCATTTGATGTATTAAAGAAACCGGTACAGTAATATGGGAAATAAACCAGATCTTCCATTGTAATGGTCACATTGCCTATCTTGTCTCCCGGCTTCAATAGGGTGAATTCCACGTAGGGGCTCTGGTCGCCATTAGAAGTAAAGCCTTCCTTAGTTAACCCTTCAGAATACGGATCAACCAGACGATATAAACTCGGATTGAGATCGTTGCGTTGCAGCTCCACACTATATTTATTGGCAAACAAGAAAGCATCGCTGAAAGTAGCCTTCCCCAGAGAAGTCCAAGGAGCCGGAATACCCGCCTTGAACACATACTGAGCCATACCGTAAGGAGTGGTCGCACTTTCATCTCCAATAGTCAGTTTGATTTCAGAATATGCATCATACTCCAGCGACTCGGGGTTATAGCTGATGGACAACACAGCCTTGTCAACGCCTTGGGGAAAGCTGACAGAAGCTGGAATAGTGAAAAAGCTGCCACCCCCCGTAGCTGTAATAGGCACGGTAATCGCCTCATCAGTCTTGGCACGCATAAGAGTCACGTCGAACGATGTCTTGTCTTTGCTCAAATCAACAGTCGCACCATTTGTGGTCGGGAAATACACTTGGGCGTTTACAGGTTTGTCAGCAGGTGAATATTCCACATCGTCACCACAGGCAGTGAAAGCCAGTGGAAGTGCCAGCAAAAGCATGGCACTCAATATGTTCTTTATCTTGTTCATATACAAATTCTATTAAAAGTTAACTTGTTGGTTAATTATTACCCGGTGCATACGTGCCTATCGGAGTAGGACGTGTGGGGATGGAACCTGAAGGATCAGGATTGTTCTTGCCCTGGAGAGCTATATTTGAATCCACTTCATCTTTTGGAATCACCAATGCCCAGTTGGGTTTCACGCCTTCACAGTTTATCTTGAAAATATCCTCTATGTAGTTGGTTCCCTCATAGTTCTGGATTACACCCGGTTTCAGACGCTTGGCCGTGGGGAATGCGATGCCTTCACCCCAGAACTCGATGCGCATTTGCTTCAGCACTTCAAGCTGAACAGCACGTAGGTCGGTCAGCACACAGTTATAGTCAGGCTGACGGTATCGTTTCATAAAATCGTTCAGCAGCTGCACGCCTGCCGCCACATTCTGACTGGCAGCTACGGCTTCGGCCTCTATGAAATACATTTCTTCCACACGCATTACGGGGATATCACCGGCTGCACCAACGGAGTAAATCTTGTAGTCACCATTGACGCAACGGAACTTCAGCGACATATAGTCGGGTTGTTCATCCAGCCACTCCTTGCCTTGCACCGACTGATAATTATAGAAACTTCTGTCCGGATCGAGGAAAGAGTACTTACGGAAGTCGTTGTCGGCTATCTCGTCATAGAGCGAACGCGCTATCTGAAGTTTCGACAAGTCCGCATAACCCCAGCCAGCCTCATTGGAGATGTGACCTATAAAGTTAGCAAGATTACCCATATTGGAGGCTGTGGGATGGAGATACCACATCCATGAAGAAGTGGCGGTGTTGAAGCCTGTGATGGAGTTGTTCCACTGTGCGGCAGTCATGGGCGTTGCACCCGACGCATCGATAGCCTTGCGGGCATACTCGGCTGCCTTGGCATACTCTCCATTCCACATATACACCTTGGCCTTCAAGCCATACACCACTGACAAGTCGGGGAAAGTTTTGCTAGTAGGCGTGTAATCTGCTAAACCGATTTCGGCCTTGTCAAGATCAGAAAGTATGAAAGCCATCATCTCCTCACGTGTTGCACGTGGATTGTTTTTAGCCATGTCGTTGGTGGTCGCCTCGGTCACGATGGGCACTGTAAGTCCCAATATCTTGCTGCAATCGGTGTAGATGTTTTCCACCGGTTCGAAAAGCACCATCAGTGTATAATAGTCCAAAGCACGGAAGGCATGAGCCATACTTCCGTATCCACGCATTTCATCGGAAATGGTGGGGTCGGTAACATCAACTACTGCTATCACATCATTGGCCGACTTGATAAACTTATACAGGGCAAAGTAAGGCAGGAACGACTCATAAGTGTTATCAGCCATGCCGTAGTTTGCGCTGTAGCGCCACCACCAGTCATAACCGTATTCTGTGGCAACAATATCACCCAGAAGTTCGGACTGAACCAGCATCAGCGAAGGGTAAGCGAGGTCGCTTTCGCGAACTTGCCTTCCGTACACCAGATAGCCTTGCACCATCTGCGACGGCAGACCATTGATTGCAGCCTCAAGCGCTGAAGCCGAAGCACCGATTTGCTCGGAGGTTGCGGTAGAGTTTTCAGGGAAAATCTCTTCTATACAGCCTGTCAATACCGTAGCCGATATCGCCATGGCCGAAAATAGTTTGAATATATTCTTCTTCATATTATTATAATCTATGTTTTAGGTTTAGAACTCAAATGTCACACCGCCGGAGATGGTACGCATCGGCGAGTAATAAGTGGCGTTGGTGGTCTCGTTGTACGACTGACGCGGGTCGAAACCTTTACGCTTAGACCAGTAGAACACGTTCTCAGCCGACATGTATAGGCGCAATGAACTGATGGCCATCTTCTTTGTCCATCTGGAAGGCAGCGTGTAACCCACGTTGATGTTCTGAATGTTCAGGAAGCTGGCATTGGTCAGGAAGCGTGTGGACGCTGATGCCGAATACTGGTCATTGAGCTGGAAGCGCGGAATATTGCTGCCGGTGTTCTCAGGAGTCCAAGCATTCAGTAAGTCCTTGTGGTAATTGGAACCGGCCGAACCAGAAGGTGAGGACATGAAATAGGCATACGTACCGTCATACTGCTTGCCGCCAATCTGATATGTGAAGTTAATACCAAAGTCCACACCATATACTTTCAGTTTGGTGCCGAAACCACCGTATACCTTAGGAATGGAGGTCTCTTCAGTGATATAATAGTCAGCATCGGCATAAGTTTTGGTAGTTTCACGTCCAGTGACGTTTCCCTCTTCATCTTTAGTGTTACGATACCACAGGGATTCACCGTCCTCGTTCACTCCGGCATATTCTTTCATGCGCCATGTAAACATGGGCAGGTCTTCAGCAATGAAGAAATTACCGCTGGAATAACCTTTATATCCCTTGCCGTCGGCAGCGTATTCGGTAGAAATCTGTTTGTCGGGGTCGAGCATTGTCAGGCGGTTCTTCAGCGTGGAGATATTGAGATTAACGTCCCATGTGAAGTTGCGAGTGTTGAAGATGTTCACGTTGAAGTCCATTTCCACACCGCTGTTCACCATGTTACCCACATTGTCGAAGTAGGAAGAATAGCCCAAAGAGGGAGCTACAGAGAATGAGAACAGCATGTCCGAAGTCTTACGTCTATAGTACTCAATACTACCGGTCACGCGGTTCCACAGCTGAAATTCCGCACCGATATTGAAGTTAGTGTTGGTCTCCCAAGTAATATCCTTAGTACCTTTACTGTAAAATGCAGTACCAACCTTATTGTCGGAATTGATGATATCGAATACATCGGTATAACGGAAATCTCCGATATTATCATTACCCTGCGAACCAACAGACGCCTTTATTTTCAGTTCCTGCACCCATGGAGCGTAAAACCAGCTTTCCTTATTGATGAGCCATGCACCGCCTACTGACCAGAATGTACCCCAACGATAGTCCGGGTGGAAACGTGAGGAAGCATCGCGACGCAAAGAAGCGGAACCGAAAATGCGCTCGTCAAAATTGTACTGTAAACGGCCGAAGTAACCTTCATTATTGCGACGTCTCTTGTAAGAAGTAGCTGCCTGTCCGTCAATTACAGCACCATCTAATTCATGGTTATCCTGAGAGAACATTTTAGACTTGCTGGCGCCCAGATAGTTTAGGCGATAATCGTAATATTCGTGTCCTAACAAAATGTCGAAGTTGTTGTCACCAAACGAGGTGGCATAAGAAACAAGCTGTTGCAGGTTATAATCATAATCACGCTGATGAGACTTGCTCACTGTACCACCTGTGGAGTCAAACTGCCCATAATAAGGGTTGTAGACATAAGTCCAACGTGTCTCATCCAAGTTGAAAGTACCGTTCAGTGTCACCTTCAGTCCCGGCAGCGGAGTGATGTCCACAAAAGCGTTACCGCTAAGGGCGTTTCCTTCGGCATTTCTGGTGTTAAGCTTATTATCCTGAATAGGGTTGGCGTCAGCAATAAAGGGACGTTGCATACCGGCATTGATACCGCTACCGTAGTCCATCATTTCGATGCCATTGCCATCAACCATAATGCTTCCGTCAGCATTGCGCACGTAAGCGGGATAGATGGGAGCCATCTGAGTAGTGAATGCCCAGACGTTAGCAGTAGAAGAACTTGATCCATTGTTACCTAATGAATTGCTGTCAAAACGTGCGTACGACATATTCGCACCCACCTTCAACCATTTCTTAGCCTGATAATCAGCTTTCAAACGACCAGTCAGACGCTTCAGGTCAGAGCCTTCAGTGATACCTTCATTTCCTAAATAGCCCAAAGAGACATAGAAAGAAGATTTTTCGTTGGCTGCGCTTATCGAGAAGTTGTACTCCTGACGCAAGCCGGTACGCGAACCAACCTTATCCCAATCATCGGGAGTGAGCAGATAGTCACGTCCTTTGTAGTTCACTACCCTACCCAATGTAGCATAGGGGTTAAGCTTGCCGTTTTGTCCAATCAGATATTGCCCTTCGGGAACAGTAAAGACATTGTAACCCAAACCGCCGTTGGAGCCAAACAAATTATTGTTTGCCTCAATCCATGCAGCTTGGTCGCTCATGTTCATTTGGTTCATATAATAGTTCTTCATTGCGCCATAATGCATTTCGTAATACATCGCAGGGTCAGTAATCACATCATACTTCTTCAGTGCGCGAGTATTGGCACCCCATTTGGCATCGAAAGTCACTTTGGCTTCACCACTCATGTTGGCTCTTTTAGTGGTGATGATAATCACACCGTTGGCACCACGCGCACCGTAAAGTGCATTCGAGGCAGCGTCCTTCAATACGGTCATTGATTCAACGTCATTAGGATTGATATTGCTAAGGTCACCGCTGTAAGGAGCACCGTCAACAATGATCAAAGGGTCGTTTCCGGCATTCAACGAACTGAAACCGCGAATTTTGATGGATGCAGATGCACCCGGAGCACCGTTATTAGAGGTCAGCGTCACACCCGGCACAGCACCTGCCAAAGCATCTGTGACACTCGTCACCTGTGACTGCTCAAGCTTTTCAGCACTAACGACCGTTGCCGAACCAGTAAAGGCCGACTTCTTCGCCGTACCGAAAGCTACCACCATTACCTCTTCAAGCATCTCGGTATCGGGCTTCATTATGATCTTTACATTCGGTTTAATGCCCACTTCTTGTGTCTGCATACCAATATACGAAACCCGCAAAGTCTTCGCAGAACTACAATATACGTATAATGTTTTATATCAGATAAATATGAATATTTAGAGAACTATGATATTTCATAGAATAATAATGTATATAATTGATAATAAGACATATATGTTAATACCACTAGTCTATGTGCATTCTAATGTTCTACTATATATAATCCCATCATAATGGTTAATATGCTTATATTTAATAAGATAAAGATTTTAATTCTTACATTTGTTTTATTGGCTCATCTATTTTAGTGTTCCTAGAAATAGAATATGTAAGAATAGACTACTTTTACTAAAATGATTAAAACACAAATACAGAGGGTATGCTCATGTGAATATCCCCCTGCATTTGTGTTTCAATTATTTATCTTTATCTATATATTAGGAAGTATGTAAATGTAATTATAGTGAAGAGATATATCGAATAATCGAAATGATTCCATCATTATTATTTTTCAGCTTATTCTTTTTTTGGAAGTCGCTTATTTCTTTTTTTAATTCTGGAAATATCTTTGTAATTTCCTTTATTCTCCTGAAATGCTTGTTTTGACCATTAATCGCTATTGCATATACAGTATAAGGCTCAGCTTTATAATTTTCCGGCAACTTCAATTGATATATCTCCCCTCCGGTGTTAAGCGATGAAATGTTATCAACAGCTGTTGTAGAAGAACTACCATAACCTATATTCTGAGTTCCGGCACTCAGCCGGCAACGGTAAGAAGCATATAGAGGGTACTTCCCTGTCAGCAATACTTCTTCAAAGCCCTTTCCTGAAGGGATGAATTTCCTTGAACTAAAGTATATTGTATCAATTTGACTGATAGGATATAGTGCTTTCTTTTGCCCATCAGTATCAGAGTAGACCATTTCTTCTGTTGCCTTGTTATAATTTAGTTTCATCGAAGATTTACCTCCTCCTTTTTTGAGGATGACGGCTTCCATTTCATTTGGAAAAACAAAATGCTTAACAGTCTGAGCTTCTAATGAGAGGAAACAGATATTACTAAGCAGTAAAAAGACAATGTATTTTTTCATAGTAACATTTTTATTTAATTATCATTTTCTTGATGTATTCACCTAATGAGGTGTTGACACGCATAATATAAATGCCACTTGATAAGTCCGTTATAGGAATCTGGTTCGATAAGTCGGTAATAGTCTTAACGACTATTCCTTGCATATTGCAAATTTCTATTTGACTTATTCCTTCCGCATTCTTTATAATCAAATACCCGTCTGCATACACGACCACATCTTCTTTTTCCACCTCATGGATATCAGTTGTTATTATTTCAATGTCAAAAGAAGCTATATCCCCATTAATTTCAATATTACTTAATCGTAGTCCTCCATCTTCTCCATTGGATAGGAAGGGAGTTGGATAGGTGTGATTCGTAATCACAGGACCTTTAGTAGTAGGATAAGCAGCTTCATCAATATTTCCATTACTTTCCAATGTACCATAAGGACGATAGATATATACCTCATCGGGTGGTCCATTCCTATTTCCTTCTGTAACTTTGGTATTTATCAAATAAACCAATATTCCGGAGCGAGGGATATTTTTTTCATAAATGCCTTCTTTTTTCCTATATTCAACAACATAATATTCATCAGGCGACGTAGATGCTATCTTGTAACATACATTTTCAGGCCCTTTAGCAAGAGCTACGACATTAAAACGTCCTGATGCCGTGATTTGTGGCATATCTGTAACCCACATTTGCCCACTGTATTTCCATTTCATATAAGCTCCCATGTGGCACCATCCATTGTTCATTAGATCCCAGTTTCCCACTGGATCTAAATATTTGGCATCATCATTATAGTGATATAGGTCCGGAGCCCCTAAAGCATGAAACATCTCATGGCAAAGAGTATTGGTAGTTACTTGATTTTCCGGCTGAAAGACGTAGTCCATAACCCTCTTGTCGTGAATATAACATTCTCTAGTGTAGAGTGACCAACGATGTGCCCACAACAAATCACTCCACCCATCACTTCTTCCTTGTATGACAAAACAGATGTTATCCACATAGCCATCATTGTCACTGTCTATCTCTTCTGCTGTGAGAGTTTGCTCTATTTCACTTCTCAAAGCATCAATTGCATTTACCACTAAACTGTGTTCACGTGCAACGGTCTCCGTGCTGCTACTATAACCCTCCGGATTCGTAGTTGCATTATATGCCCGGTAAAAGCCACGATTTCTGTAATCAACATAACCAGTTGTAACCGTTCCCATATCGTCTGTAGCCGGAAAATGGTATGATTGAATATCTAATTGCCCATAAGAAACCTCATCATAATAGTGCTTTAGAGATCCTGCGCTATTAGTCATGCTATTTAATCGGGCATCATATACACTTCTTTTAGTTAAGAAAGTCTGTTGGTCTTTGAAAGAAATGTATATAACAATATTGTTTATTATCCCCTTATGGGTCGAACGGGTTTGCGACTGTTCCTTCAATGATATGGTGGAATATGTTTTGAAGTATTCCATCCTTTCAGCATATGCTTTCGTACTGATGCCTATATTGGGTAAAATGCCTGCCAAAAGTGGAATAGGCTGGTCCGCTCTATAAATACTAGGCACTATTTTCTTTCCATCTGATGATTGAATTCCATAATAATAGTAACCATCATCTCCTGCAATAATAGTATAACCATTTTCATCATGAAGCCTGTGGAAAAATTCATCTCCCGAAGCATAGAGTGATAATTCAGTGTCATCGGGTTGCAATACTAATGTTTTTAGATTTCTGACGGGAGCTGCATGACTTTCTAAAAGAAAGAAAAGCATACTGATAAACACTAAAAAAGGCTTTTTCATAACAAACAGGTATTAGATAAACAAAAGGCCGCTAAAAACAGAGCGGCCTTTCGAGATTATTTATTAATTATTTCTTCGTAAGCACAATTGTTCCGGGCAGGAATAAATCAAGTGCTCCCGCAACTGTTCCATCTTCGACTGCTGCTATATACATGCCTTCTTCAAATGTGATAACACCATGATCAAATGTAGCAGAATGCGCTTGGGTTGTACTATATTTGATTTTATCACCTTCAATAAAGGCGCAGTATGCAATAACATCATACTTAGAATATTTACCTATATTTTGCGCTGCAGCTATTGTCAGTTGATACTCGCCATCTACTTCTTGAACTTTCACTGGGAATGTACCATACCCTAAATCCATCATTAGAATATAAGTATCTTCTTCAGAAGCAGAAATAGCGACTTCAAACTCAATAGGTCCATCATAATTGCTGGTACAGGATAATACATACTGCCCGATTATAGCAGATAACGGATGATCATCATCAATAATAGAAACGGAAATACTGTTCTGCACACTCTTCAAGAGCTCCGGTGAAACAGAAGCAATTGAAATCGTGAAAGTCTTGGTACCACCAGCAAATTCATCATTATCAATAGGAGTAATAGTCACGTATTGCGTTCCGGGCTCCGAAAATGTTAAAGTCTTCGTATCAACAGTAAAGTCTTCCCCTTCTACAGCAGGAAGTGCAGAACCCTCTGATGAAACTGTAAGATTTACTGTTACGGAGAGTGCTCCCGGAAGAGCGGCAAGGGTAATAGGAATCTGAATTGATTCACCATCTTCATTAACTTTGGCTGTCGAGCTGGAAAATGCAACATGCGCCATATCCGAAGTAAATGAAGTAGGTTCATTATCATCACAGGAAGTCACAGCTAAAAGTAACCCCATCGCCAAACTGAAATATTTAAATATCTTCATTGTATTCTTTTATTTAAAATGTATGTACTAATCAATATTGGTTTTGTACCATATTGGGGTTTGCGTTTATTTCACTTTGCGGAATAGCCAATAACCAGAAAGGACTTGAGGCCGAAACTTCCTGAGTTGCAGCAGGGTTACCGGTACCATCTGCATAGTGTCCTTTACCATCTCTGACTAGCTCTTCACCTCTGCGCTTTAAAGTATAAAAGCGATCGCCTTCAAATGCAAGTTCCAAACGGCGTTCCAGTTGAATGGCTCTTTCCAGTACTTGTCCACTTTCGGTTCCATCTTCAAAACCCTTATAACGTTTTGCGCGTACCAGATTGAGGTCAATTAAAGCCTTACCCTGTTCATTTGAATTATAGTAAGCTTCTGCTCGCGTCAAATACATTTCTGCAACGCGTACTACCGGAAGGTCTACAACACCGGCTTGAGCTTCACCGTCACGTCCATTATATTTCCAGGGAACTAAATATGATTTATCTTCCAGCTGTACACTTTTAACTTCTGCCCTACGTGCATCGTTCGACTGATAAAGTTGTCCAAGGTTATAAGACACACAGTATTCAGACTTGTATGAAGTAACAGCACCTTGTCCCCATGCGGCTCCTGGTTGATAGTTATCACCAGCAGTTACTGCAAGACGGAATAGAACTTCCGGTCTTTCCATTGAAGTAGAAAATAATTTTACGAAGTCATCAGGTTCACACAAATCAGAACCATCTCCTGTGATTGCCTTTCCTGCACAAGCTATGGCATTTGCATTATCTCCCATAGTCAGATATACACGTGCCAGCAATGCATTGGCCGACTTTTTATTCACACGGCTATTGTTGTTGGCATTGTATGCATCCTCCATTAAAGAAATCCCCTTAGTCATATCACTTACTATATAAGAATATACCTCTTTAACCGTATTGCGGGATGGAGTTGTGATTTCCGAGTTTGTTTTATAAGGAATGCCCAAGGAGGTTTCATTAGCCTTCTTATAATCGGTGGCAAAAGAACGTACTAAATCAAAATGAATATAGCCTCTCAACACTAAACATTCTGCCAACAAATTCTTTGCAGCCGCTTCATTTTCAGTACCTGCAAAGTCATTCGGTTCCTGTTCTAATTTCTCGATGACAACATTAGTACTTAAAATTGCATTGTATGCTTGCGACCAAAAGCCTTCAAGTCCGTAAGTATTAGAAGAGAACTTAAAATCTGCAAATTCGTTGTAGGTTTTACGTCCTTCATAGTTCAATACCATATTGTCAGACATTGCATCCATAACAATCTTATTGAACAGCCCGCAGTAATATTCCGTTCTCATACTTTCATAGGCTCCTAAAGTAGCCATGTCATAGTCATTCAATTCCTCTAAAGCATTTTTATCAGACAATTCTTTATCTGAATTTACTTCAAGGAAACCGGAACAACCGGTAACTGATGTTAGTAAACAAGTCGCTAACATACAGGGGAAAAAGATTTTTCTTATTGCTTTCATAAATTCTATCCTTTTAATTTGTTTGACACTTCATGCTTAGAATCCTACTTCAATACCAAACATGATTGTACGTGCTGCCGGGAAATTGTAGTCGTTGATACTACCGGAGGCAACTTCAGAAGTTTTATAGTTAGGCGCATTACCTATTTCAGGGTCCGAACCTGTGAAATTGGTAAATGTCAACAAGTTCAGTCCTTGTGCATAAACTCTAGCATTACTAATACCTACGGATTTCAATAAGTTCTTAGGCAATGTATAAGAAAGAGTCACATTCCTTAAACGAATATAAGAGCCATCTTCCAAGAAACGAGTTGTACTATATACATTATTGTTTCTGTCTTGGCGGGGTATGTTTGTCACATCACCAGGATTCTTCCATTGCTTATAGAGCAAATCCGTATGCTGATTCTTTGTTGCATTTTTACCATCACTATTCATGAAGTAAGATACATTGTTATAGATATAACCACCAATTGCATAATAAAAATCTGCACTCAGTTCCAAACCTTTCCAGCTAACTCTGGTGCCAAAAGAACCGAAGTATTTAGGGTCCGGAGTCTTATCAGAAAGAACCACAGCATCATCTCCATTATACACATTTGTTATTTGACCATCTTTGGTATAGTAAAGAGCATCACCGGTTTGGGGGTTAACGCCGGCCCAACGAACCAATTTATAGGTATTAAGCCTTTCGCCTTCTGTGATAATTCCGTTGTAACCGGTCTCAATGTCTTGTCCTTCATAAAGTTTAGTAACCTCATTCTTATTATAGCTGAACATACCGTTTAAGCTAAACGTCCAGTCATTTGTACGAACGACATCACCATTTACTGCAATTTCCACACCGGAGTTCTTCATTTCTCCAACATTGTCGATACGACTTGAGAAACCTGTAGTTTGAGATAAGTTCGTAGCCAACAACATATCTGTTGTTTTACGATTATAATAGTCAAATGTGGCGTTCAGGCGAGAATCAAAGAATGACACATCAAAACCTACAGAAGCCTGGAGGTTCTTTTCCCAGGTTAAATCAGGATTAGCTAAACGCTTTGGATACGAAGTCGATAAATTGTTGTATGAACCATAACCATAAACGCCTTGTGCTGCATAGTTACCGATGGAGTTATTACCGGAAGTACCCACACTACCGCGTATTTTTAGTTTATTGATGAACTCCACATTTTCCATGAAGCGTTCTCTTTCCATGTTCCAGCCCAAACCCACAGCCCAAAAGGTACCATATTGATTATTGGTTCCGAAACGAGAAGAACCGTCACGACGTACAGCACCATCAATAATATATTTGCCATCATATGTATAACCGGCAGTTGCCATAAAAGACAATAGTCTGGATTGTGAAGTATATCCATCTACTGCATTAGGAGAAGCAGCGATATCCATTGCGTCTAATTTACCATTTGGGAAACCGTCACCACTAGCAGAAAAAGTCTTATATTCTGTTGCAGACGCTTCTTCTGCAAGCACTAACTTAACATTATGAACAGAATTAAATGTTTTATCATAAGAAAGCATATTTGTCCACACCCATTGATAGCTATGTGTATATGCATCATGACGATATCCTTTGCTGTCCAATACCGCAGACAAGCGAGACTCAGGTTTATTATACTGATAGTCAATAGCTTGATTATAATCAATACCCAATACAGTTGTATATTTAATCTCATCCCAAATATTCCATTCCAGATTTGCGGCTGCAACCGCCTTGATATTACTAGTGTTGGACGGGTTATTATAGATATTTTCAAAAACATTCAATTGATAATCCCAGGTAGCATCTATAGCATATGAACCATCGTCATTATAAGGTTTAGTATACGGATTGGCACTATATACATAATTGAATGGGTTTAATACATTACGGTCAGAACGTACGGTTCCTTCTTTTGAAACACCTACGGATGTATTAACTCCAAATTTCAGCCGATCATTAACCTTATGTTCAAGGTTGATACGTCCATTGCCACGAGTTAGATATGAGCCTGGAATAATAGCATCCTGATCGAAGAACTGTGCCGAAACATAAAATTTGGTAGCCTCAGTACCACCATTCATGCTCAGTTCATATGATTGAGTAAATCCAGTGCGGAATACCTCATCAATCCAGTTAGTATTAATGGGGTAATTAGCTATTTCTTCATCCGTCATGCCTTTCCCTTTTCCTACTCCCAACTGACGTTCATAAGTCAGTTTCTCTTGAGTATTCATAAGGTGTTCGTCGTTTCTAGTTCTGGTAGTGATACCGAACTGTGCTCTCAGATTAAATACAGCTTTTCCGGTCTTACCTTTCTTAGTAGTAATTAAAACGACGCCGTTAGCACCACGAGATCCATAAATGGCAGTTGCCGAAGCATCCTTCAAGATAGACATATATTCAATATCCTCTGAATTCAGAGCGGAAAAAGCACTTGCAGATACAGGAATGCCATCAATTACATACAGAGGATCTGTGCCGGCATTGATAGAACTAGTACCACGAATCTTGACGTTAGCTCCAGCACCAGGACGACCGCTAGTCGCTACTACTTGCACACCAGCTGCTTTACCTTGCAGTGCCTGGTCCATACTATTCACAGGAACTTTAGTCAGTTGGTCCGCTTTTACAATCTCAACAGATCCTGTCAGTGAACTCTTTTTAGCAGCACCATAGGCAACTACTACAACTTCATCAAGCATCTCAGCATCAGATTTCAGAATGACCTTTACCTTCGACTTAATAGCTACTTCTTGAGTCTGCATACCAATATACGAGATTTGCAATGTATTCGCAGAACTATGCGTTAGCTATATTGTTGATATATAGCGATATATTAATAATACAGGAACTTATTATTCAATAGTAGCAATTTGTAATATATTGATTAATAAATATCTAAAAAAAGTAATATGAATTTATATCTACCCAAATTATACTAAGCCAGTTACATAATCGTTTAGTTAATAGCGTTTTGACGTTTGCTTAATAGTGCAAATGAACTATAGAACGAGTACTATGCGTTTAATCCCATATTGAAATGTAAACAATAATCATTTTCTTAGTTCGGACTATGCAAATTCACAATAACAATACGGGAGTCTTATATATAGTTTGGATTTTTTTATTGTGATGCCAGTTTTTATAACTAAATATAATGTTAAAGTCTCTACCTTCGCAAGTATTTAATGATAGCATAGGCCAAAGCGATAAATAGAATATATTCCTGTCCATATAATCGACCTATATATATTCTATATGAATTCTTCTCTGTGCCCACAGTGTAATAACCTTAAAAAGAAAGGTGAAAAAGAAAAATAGAACAAAAGTACTTAAATCACATTGTAACAATCGATGATATCTGCATAAGGTTATAATGTATAAACTTAATAAATACGCCAAAAGATTCAATCGTAATTGAAGTTTTTGCTATATTTTCCAATGGATTAAATTATGATTGAATATAAAGAGCTACATATCACGTCCTTTACATATCAATAGAATAGAAGTTCATAAATTCTCATGCAATTCCCTATATAATTGCTGTATCATGGATTCAAATTCTCCAAATGACAAAAGCATTTCTTCTTCCGTAAGATAGTCTTTCATTTTAAGTAGGTTTATAATTGCTGTTTTCCGGCGCTCCACAAGGCTTCTCTCATTCAGATTAAAAGTAGATATCGTTTTCTCTCCTTTAATACTACTTTCAACAGGCTGCACGTTTCCGGTTAAGCTGAATTCAATATATCTTGCCGGCCGTTCTTCTACCGGATTTAGCAACTCCTCATAATCCGTTTTTATCTTGATTTGTTTATCCTTGTATTTGGCTCCATATCTTTCTGAATTACATGATACCAACATATTGTCGTAATTGAAAGTTTCTTCGGGATATAAATTACGAGTATGGTAATGATCTATATGACAGTCTTCTATCGTATTAATACGAATTTCGGTGTAAGCACAGAGATGTCCTTGTTCTTCCAATATGTATTTCCGTAACTGTTGGCGAATAGAACTTATATCGTCCCAAGTTTTAGGCTGTTTGTGAATAACGAATCGGGTTAGTAGCTCTGGGGGATTACCCTTTGTTAAATGTTTCATGTCTCTTCTTTTTACGTATAACTTCCATCCGAATAAGGACTAAATCCCGATCTGAATATCCTATTGTTTCTTCCAAAAAAGAAAGTCTCTTCCTAAACTCATCGCTTTGATACTCATCTTCTTCAAGCATTCGGTTCAATATTGCTAATTCACTCTCAACCTCAGGAACTCTTAAAAGATCTACCCCCTGTATTTCTGTCAACACCTTTTCTACGGTCCATCCATACGGTCCATCTAAACAAGTTTCCGCTTTAATATAGTCACTGGCATCACGAGTGAAAATACGGATTTCTTCTCTATGGACAGAGGATATAATTTGTGGTGAATGGGTAGCAAGAACAAACTGGCAATTCTTGATTCGGGCACAACGGCGAAGTACAGAAACAAACCGTGTCTGCCAGGATGGATGTAAAGAACCTTCTGGCTCATCAATTAGAATAACACGTCCCTCTGTATTGTCCATGAATAAAGGAAATGCTTTGGATAAAATCTGTTGTTCCCCGTCTGATAAACCCTCAATTCCGAATTCATTGCCATTGGAGTTAGTAAAAACAAGCTGTTTGTTTTCAGTAATCCCTTTAAACCGTACTTGCAAATTAAATCCGGTGAATATATCTTCTATTAAAGACTGAATTTCACGATATGCTTCAAAACTGGTTTTTCCTTGTACATAAACAAACTTATCAACATATCTGATAATCTCATTTTGGAGCTGGGTGATCGAGCTTTCATTCTCCGCTTTGTAAAAAAGCACATTTGAAAATGCTTTTTTATAAGAATTATTATTTAAATCATCAGGAAACACAAATGTTTCGGTCTTTCCAGCATCCTCTATTGTTATGTTGCCTTGAAGCATGTCCTTAGGGCCATTTATAGAAATGACATCTCTAAGCAGAGTTGTCTTTCCATTGCCGTTAACTCCCGTGATCACAACCAACTCTTGAATTTTACCTGCATGACAAAAATCAATATCAAAGTTTTGGAAAACTTTGTAGGCATCAATGTGGATATGTTTAAGCTTCATAAAATCAGTATTTGTTTATAGCTTTTGCGAAGATACATAAAAACACAAGAATTTCAATCGTTGAAACCTTTTTCTTTCTTTTAAAAATATGTCAAACTTGATATTACTTTTGATAGTTCATTGAGATAAAGAACTTTCTCCCCTGATATATAGACTAGTCAAACAAATAGAGACCGCCCACTTCCCAGTGAACGGTCTCAAAAAACACTTTATTAAAAAACACTTAGACTAAGCGTCTAAGAATAGCTTATAGAATGTAACGCTTGCCATTCTAAATTTCCAAAGTATAATATAAAAGGATTACTCACCCAAATTGGGATTATTAGTAATCTCTCTTTCCGGAATGTTGAATGTCAAACGCTTGTCATCATAGCTATAGGTGCTACCCGGCAGCATTGCATCTTCTGCGCAACGAGTAATTGACTTCTTATAACGCTTCATAGTTAACAAACCACGTCCTTCAGCCCACAGTTCAAGACGCCAGTTGAAGTATATCACATCTAATAATGCATCTTGATTCATTGCAGCTACTGTTGTTGCCGCATCAGCATCACGTTCATCCAGCAATGCCTTTAAAGAAGCTCTGGCAGCAGGCAAGTTGTTTTCGCGTGCATTAGCTTCTGCATTAATCAGGTACATTTCGGCAACACGCATATAAACTTCATCATCGTACCATTCACGATTACCCATAATACGTTTAGAATTATAGAACTTCCACCAATTAGTCAACTCATATTGTTCACCCTCTGCATTATGTTCAGTAAACCATTTTTTGCGAATGTCCGAAGCCGGGATTGAGTTATACAACTCCGTATCGATTAACTTCTCTCCACCTGCATAGGAATAGCTATAAGTAAACAAGTCCATGTGTCCCCAAAAAGTAGGAAGTGCCGGAGAGTTGCTTGTTGTCAAGTCAATGGCCCACATCCATCCTGGAATGCTGACAGATGCAAATCCTGAATTAATAATTTCAGTTTTATTCATCAAGGTATATTGTTTAGAGTCAATAACCTCTTGAGATAATTTGGCAGCATTCTTATAATCACCCATAGTCAGATAAACATATGCCAACATGCCTTTTGCTACCGATTGATCAATTTGATCTTTTGCACCTGAAGGGCGTTTAAACCCGTCTAACAAAGGAATCGCATCAGTTAGATCTTTCACAATCAGTGCATAGACATCTTCTACCGAAGACTTCTTCACAGCTTCTGATGTTAATTGCGTACGATAAATGGGAATAGCCAAAGTTGTTTTATCTTCTGTATAAGGTCTTGCATATAGGTTTACCAAGTTAAAATATGAATGAGCTCTCAAAGCTTTAGCCTGCGCATAATATATCTGACTCTCTTCACCTTCGGGAGTGACATCATCGCCACCTGCCGCATCCAGAATTTCATTCGTTGCTTTGATGAGCTTATAATAATATCTCCAGAACTGGTAAGAATAATTAGTAGCCGTAGTCGTGGTACAAGTTAGCGATCCCGCAGCTTCAAACCATCCATAACCCTGTTGCATAATAACCATATCCCCACTCATCAAGTCGGTTGCAATATCTACCGATTTCTGGCCAAAGTCATCGTGGCCACCTGTGCCGCCTGAATTCATGGCAAATGTGGTAGAATACGTGCCCAAAGCTTGTCCCATTAAGATATTAGGGTTCCACTTCGCTACTTCCTGCAAATCTCCAGAAGTAATGTAATCTGATGGATTCTTTTCCAGGAAAGAATCGCCACAACCGCTCAATAGGAGTGATAATCCTAAAGCCGCTACCGGAATATAATTTTTTATATTGAATTTCATAATTCTTGTTTTTAATGTTAGAATTGAATTTTGATACCTCCCATAATTGTACTTAACGGAGCATACTGGCTTCTACCGGATTCGCCGGAGTCATTTTTGTTATCATCGTTCACATTACCACTGTTTCCTGAAGATGCCATAGAAACATATCCCTTACGTGCCGACCAATACAATAAGTTGTCACCTGAAACAAAGAAGTTCAAATCAGAAAGATGCAGTTTGGCAACAATACTCTTTGGCAGCGAATAGCCTATTCTTACGTTAGCAAGGTTCAGGAATGAACGGCTTGTCAAGAAACGTGTAGAACTTGCATTTGCGTAGTTAGTGCCATCGGCACCACCACCATAGTCGTTAGATAAACTTGGAACATTAGTTATATCACCCGGTTTCTGCCAACGGCTTTCAATATCTTTATGCCAGTTATATGAACCCGACGTGCCGCTATGCATTATTGCCGCATAGTTATAGTCGTAACCATAGCCACCAATTCCATAAGAGAAAGTTGCATTGAAGGTAATTCCCTTGGCATATAAGTCGAATCCAAAGCCACCCTGTAATGTAGGGATACCGGATTTATCCACAAACTTCTTGGTAGCTTTATCCCAATCGCTGGTTTTTTCTACTTCAAGCTTATTAATTGTATTCTTAGACTTGTAAGTTTCCATATCAGTAATCAAATCCCTTTCGCCGTTAGCTTTTACATTATAATATTGGTTGTATAATGCGAAACCTGTTTCCGGATCGACGCCTGCATATTCGCGGATGTAGAAGTCATACAATGAATGACCTTTTGCCCAACCATAATATGTACTGATTTCGATAGGCTTTTCCATGCCGGTTGTTTCATCAATAGGCATTTTTGTCATTTCATTTTTATAGTAACCTCCATTCACGCGGAAATCAAATTTATAATCTTTCTTTTTCAACAAATGCGCTGTCAATGAAAATTCAACGCCTTTATTTACCAGTGCTCCATCGTTTACCGGATAAGATGCATATCCCAAAGAAGGAGCAACCTGCTTCATAAACAACATATCGGTTGTTTTCTTGTGGAAGTATTCTACTTCACCTTCCAAGATATCGGCAATATTAAATTCAATACCGGTATTAATAGTAGTACTTCTTTCCCAGGTCAAATTGGGATTACCTTTGAATTTAAAGCTGAATGTAAATTCATCATTTAAGTTATCAATCGTATAAAGGTCTTCATAAGGATAGTAACCGGCAACAACCGGGCTCGTTATAAAGTCCTGGTTACCCAACACACCCCAGCTCAACTTGTATTTCAAATTTTTCAGCCAAGAAATATCTTTCATGAAGTCTTCATTAGTAATAGCCCAGGCAGCACCTACCGAACCAAATATACCCCATTTATTTCCTTTGGCAAAACGTGAACTACCATCTGCGCGAACTGTCCCATGAAGGAAGTATTTATTGTCGTAGTCGTAACGGAGCTGACCGAAATAACTTTCAATGGAATATCCATATGTATATGATTCCAGATAATCCATGATTACTCCATTACTCCATTCTGTATTATCCGGTCTGACTATTTTAGATTTACCTCCATAAGCAACAGATTTCTTACTGGATGTTGACTCGTGAGCTACGAAAGCATCAAAATTGTGTTTGTCAAAACTCTGCCCCCAGGAAAGTATCTGGTTAGCTGTGAAATTCAGGTAGTTAGTCTGATATTTTACAATCTGTCCCTTGCCTGCACTGTCACCGTAATAAGGATTGGTAAGTTCATTCTCTGCCGAACCTAAATATTGCAAACCAACATTTGCGGTCACTTTAAAGAATTTCAGGAATTTAGCTTCAAAAGAACCATTTCCGTTGAATTGATGTGAAACAATCTCATCCTTATCTAATAACAATGCACCTGCCGGATTGATACCGGAGCCGAAAGGACGCTGATATCCGGCATTCATACCATAATCATATTTGTTTCCACCAATATTTGTATCTTTCACGATATTTCCATCTGCATCACGTTCGAATACAGGGAATAGAGAAGGCATACCATTAATAAACTGGAAACCGTTATTCATACTGCTGTCCGATTGTCCAGGTTTATTAGTTTCCATATATGCATATGCCATAGATGTTGTAGCCTTCAACCATGGAGTAATCTGGTTGCTCATGTTGTTACGAACATTAAAGCGCTGATAATCTGAAGAAATGTAATAACCTTCATCTTTCAAATAACTAAAAGCAGTGTAATGGGTTAGTTTTTCATTGCCACCGGATATTTTTACGCTGGCATCCAACTTCTGACCTGTACGGAAAATATAATCGTCCCACTTTTCAGGAGTGTATTTACGTGTAATTCCACTATTAAAACGTCCTGTAGCTGGGTCAATCAACTGTGCACCATCCGCATTCCACATATTATAGATGGGAGCAATACCATATTGTGCCTGGAAAAGATTTTTAGATGCCCATGCGGCAGATTGTGTGGCATCCATACCGCCTCTGTTGCCTGCATAGTTTTTCAAACCTTCCCAAGTAAGCTCTGTAAATCGTTCAGGACTGTCGATTACATCATATTGTGGGATTAAGCGCATATTGGCTCCATATTTAATTTCTGCCTCAACATGCGTTTTGCCCTTTTCGCCTTTTTTAGTTGTAATCAAGACTACACCATTTGCTGCGCGTGAACCATAAAGCGCTGTAGCGGTAGCATCTTTCAAAACTGTCATAGAAGCGATATCACTGGGATCAATACCACTCAAATCAGCTTCAAACGGAATGCCATCTACTACGTACAATGGAGAACGGCTTGAGTATGCAGAGCCTAAACCACGAATACGAATACTTGCATTTGAACCGGGTTGGCCAGAGGTAGACATTACCTGAACACCAGCAACTTCACCACTCAAAGCTTTAGATAGTTCCGTTGGGTTTTTTAGTGATATCTTTTCCCCTTTAATCTCAGTAGCAGAACCTGTGAAAGATTTCTTCGTAGCAGTACCGTATGCAACTACTACAACTTCATCCAAAAGCTCTGTGTCTGATTTCATCATTACCTTCACATGAGGTTTAATCATTACCTCCTGTGTTTGCATACCAATGTACGAAATTTGCAATGTTTTCGCAGAACTATGCGTGTTTTATTTGGTTGATATATAGTATATTATGTATTTATTGGAACTTGTATTTTTTTACGATAAAAAACATATATCTTTGATTTATAACTAACTAAATAATAGTAAAATGTGCTATGCATACTTATATTATACTATATTATAAGGTTAAATATGCAATTATCAATATGTTATTGTTTTACTTGAGGGTGCATGTGAACTATAAAGCAAGTACTATGAGTTTAAACCTATAAGAAAATGTAAAGAACAATTAATATTTCAATTTAAACTTTATAAAGTCTCTACATTGATAAGGGGATCTTATATGTAGCCTACATTTTTCATTGTTCAATAGCTCATACCTCTAAGCATAGCATCAATGCTTTTCCTATCACAAGTGTTTTGATGATAGTATGGGTAAAACGATAAATGGAATTAAAATATTTGTATACAAAATAGTCTTTGATACTATAATTTTCACTCCTGATTATCAAAAAGTTACAAAAAGTTTATTCTCTGCTTACAAGAAGTTAAGAGTTTGTTGACAAGAAGTTGACTCCTTGTCAACAAACTCTTAACTTCTTGTAAGCGGGATATATGAGCTTTTTTTATTTGTTTACATTGTGCTTAAAGAAGCCGGTACTAATGAAGTTTTAAGAGCGGTTTATTAGAATGCACATAACTATATTCCAGTTAAAAAAATCAAGTAAGATTCGGGGAAGAATAGGAAAATTCTAAGGGAGAGGAAAAGGGGATTATCCAGCTTCATAAAATGAATGAAAACGATAAGAAACATTTTTCTCTGAATATAATCTTATCACCTATTAAATCCATACTTTTCAATTCAACAAATATAAAAAGAGGGAAATGAGAATATGGAAAATAAGAAAAATAGAACAAAAATATAGAAAGTATTTTAGTTTATAAATTCTCTAAGTATAAGGTGTAACCTATTTATTCAATATCCTTAAGGTTTCATGATAAGTGGTTACACCTTACTTTAGCAGGATTTATTTCCCTTTTTTGCGATGAGCCAACGAGTGGTTTTTCTCCAAATCACTTATTATTGTCATATCCATTACATTGGTATATATTTGCGTGGTTTTCACACTCTTATGCCCTAATAACTTCTGTACGGTTGTAATATTTACGCCATTATAAATCAGTAGCGTTGCATTAGTATGTCGCGCAGTATGGAATGACACTCTTTTAGGTAGCCCAGCTAATCGGGCAATTATAATCAGTTCTTTGTTCACATTCGAATTGTCCCTCAAATGAAAGAAGTCTTGTAGATTTGCCTGGTATTTGTTCAAAATTTGAATCCCTTTTCCACAGAATAATAAATAGATTGGAAGCCGGACTTCCGTGCCTGTCTTGATGGATTTATATATCAACCAGGTCTCCTGATGCATCTCTACAATGTTCTCAGGCTTCATATTGACAAAGTCGGAATACCTCATACCAGCATAACAACAGAACAAAAAAGCATCCAGTGTTTTCTGGTATTTTGTATGTCTTCCTGTCAGTTGCAAGGTTTCCAGTTTCTCTAATTCTTCCGGCGATAAATGGGTATGCCTGTTTTCTACAGTCTTTATTTTATATTTTCTAAAAGCATACTTCTGTATATCCATATATTCCTTATTAATAGCTACATTGATATGGCGCTTTAAATGTTTCATATGCTTGGCTATCGTGTTGACATGATATCCTTTAGATTGAAGGTAGTACTCGAAAGAGGATATAAATTCAAAAGTCATTTCAGAGAAGGTCACCCCCTTCTTGAAGTCTTGTAGCAGTGCAACGGTAGACAGATGGTTTCGTTTCGTACTCTCTTTCAAACCAGAAGTCATTATTTCCTGCCTGAAGAAGGGGATAAACAACGATTTATCCTCTTGCTCTTGCTTCTCTGTCAGTACATCCTTCAATACATCCAGAGTTATAGGCTTCCCCTGCTGCCAAAGCTCAAGCTCACGCTTTTCTATCATTGCCATAAATTCGTAAATCAATCGATTTAAGGCATCTGCATTGGGATGGTTTTTTACTAGTAGTTTTTTCGCATCCCACTGATCGGGTCTCAAGTAAACTTTGGTCGAGAAATACTTCTTCTTCCTGTTTAGATAGGCCTCTACTTGCACCAGAGCCATTCCCCTTTTATTAAGGCTCTTTTTGCGGTTGTACACTAAACTGTAAATAATCTTGTTCATCTTTAGTCGTTTTAGTTAATACTATGAACAAATAAGACGATATAATGTGCTACATAAGAATTAAATAAGACTTAATATCTGTAAAAGTTCAATCTACAAAGCGATTTTTGTTTTGTATTTCCTTTATAAAAAAGGTAAATCTACGTAAAATGACTTTCAATTTAATCTTAGCATATCACCTTTTTAACTCTTTTTGTTTAAAAGTAGCCATCAGCATTAAGGAATGCGACTCCAAAGAGTACTTCAGAGTGATAGCATTTACATAGTCATTTAGGTTTTTTTAGTACGAAAAATCTGCTGTTAAGCATAAAATAAGCTTTTTGGTTAACAAATTGATAGATTTACAAGGTTTTTTCAACAAAATAGTTGTTCGTTTCAGTTTTATTAATATATTTGCATTTTGTTAGAGTAAAGAAACAATTAATGTAAAGTTAAACTTTAAGAGAGAATTTATGAAAAGAAAATTAATGCTGTTATTGGCCTGTCTTTTTGTTGGAATAGGCCTAGTAACTGCCCAAACTCAGACAATCACGGGTGTTGTGATTTCTGAAGAAGATGGGCAGCCAGTTATTGGAGCCTCTGTATTGGTAAAAGGTACTCAATTAGGTACTATTACTGGTGTAGATGGTGATTTTACTTTACCGAACGTACCAAGTTCTGCGAAGACTTTGCAGGTTTCGTACATTGGTATGCAGACACAAGAAGTGGCTATTAAACCTACTATGAAGGTCTTTATGAAGGTGGATTCAGAGATGCTTGACGAAGTTATAGTGGTAGCTTACGGTACTGCGAAGAAGTCTGCATTTACCGGTTCTGCGAGTGTTGTAAAGGCAGATAAATTAGAAAAGCGCCAGGTATCCAACATTACCAACGCACTGTCTGGTAGTGTAGCCGGTGTACAAACCACAAGCAGCAACGGTCAGCCAGGAACTTCAGCCACAGTACGTATTCGTGGTATCGGTTCTATGGCATCCAGCAGCAATCCGTTATACGTAGTAGATGGTATTCCTTTTGATGGTGATATTTCTTCTATCAATTCACAGGATATTGAAACAATGACAGTACTGAAAGATGCTGCCGCAGCTGCTTTGTATGGTGCACGTGGTGCTAACGGCGTTATTTTGGTAACCACTAAAAAAGGTAAGGACGGTAACGCACGTGTATCTGTAGATGCACGTTGGGGTAGCAATTCTCGTCAAGTAGGTAAATACGATGTGATGGAAAGCCCTGCCACGTACATGGAAACTCTCTATAAAGCTCATTACAATGCCGCTTATTACAAATTAGGACGTACTCCAGAAGCAGCGCACACTTATGCTAATGCACAGTTGTTCCTGGCAATCGGTTACCAAATATATACGTTGCCTCAAGGTGAGGGTCTTATCGGTATGGATGGTAAAATCAATCCAAATGCGAAGTTGGGCTATAGTGACGGACAATATTACTATACCCCGGATGATTGGACAGATGGAACGATCTCCAGTCAAATGCGTCAAGAGTATAACTTGAGCGTATCAGGTGGTACAGATCGTTTGAACTACTATTTCTCTGCCGGTTACCTGGAAGATAACGGTGTTATTGAAAATTCAGGTTTCAATCGTATTTCTACACGTTTGAATGTAGACTACCAAGCAAAGAAGTGGTTAAAATTCGGCACCAGCTTAGGATATACTAACTCTAAGAGCAAGTATCCGGGCGACCAAACAGCTACAGCTTCTTCAGGAAATGCTTTCTTGCTGGCAAACAATATTGCTCCAGTTTATCCGATGTATGTACGTAACGCTGATGGTTCACTGGCTTACGACAAGAATTCGGGCAACAAGATTTATGATTACGGTGATGGTAGCAGTACAAACAGCACGCGTAACTTTATGTCCATGTCAAACCCCAAAGGTGACTTGCTTTATAATAAGGAAGAATACCTAATGGATATCCTTAACGGTAAATGGTTCATCGAGTTGTCCCCAATTGAAGGACTGAAACTAACTGGTTCATTGGGTGCCTATATCGATAATACACGCTATAATGTTTTGGGTAACAAGTATTATGGACAGTTTGCAAGTTACGGTGGTACTGCACAACAAGAACACATACGTACATCCGCCTTCAACCAGCAATACCTGGCTACCTATAAGAAAAGCTTCGGCATGAACAATTTCGATGTTCTGTTAGGTTATGAGAGCTATGACTACCGCTATGAATATAGTTATGCAACCGGGCAGAATCTTTATAAGGATTATGATTTCACGGTAAACAACACTATCGATAACAAACGTGGTGGTGGTGCTCGTGACGAATATTCTACCAGAGGCATTATCAGTCGAATCAATTACGACTTTGATGAAAAATACTTTGCCAGTGCTTCTTACCGCCGCGATGCTTCTTCCCGCTTCCATCCTGACAAGCGTTGGGGTAACTTCTGGTCGGCCAGTGTCGCATGGGTTATCAGCAAAGAAGCATTCTTGGAAAACACAGAATGGATTGATATGTTGAAGCTAAAGGCTTCGTTTGGTCAGCAAGGTAACGATGCATTACTGAGAAACGGTTATGCAAACTACTATCCATATCTGGATCAATACTCCATGACCGGTGCTAATGGTATATTCTCGGATGGTACACTTTATTACAAAGGTAATCCAGACATCACTTGGGAAAAGAGTAACTCCTTCAATATAGGTACTGACTTCACACTGCTCAACCATAAATTAGAAGGTACAATAGAATATTTCAACCGTAAGACTAGCGACATGCTTTATAATAAGCCGGTAGCAAACTCCAACGGTTACAGTTCCATTCCAATGAACATTGGTTCGATGACTAACTCGGGTGTAGAAATTGAATTGAATTATACTCCGATTGATATCAATAATTTGAAGTGGAACATTTTTGGGAATGCTACTTTCTTGAAAAATAAAGTAAATAAGCTGCATCCTGATTTGAATGGTGAATTAATCAGTGGTTCACGTATTTATCGCGAAGGTGAATCTATGTACCAACTTTATCTAGTGAAATATGCAGGTGTTGACCCCACTACCGGACAATCTTTGTTCTGGGCGAAAGATGATGAAGGAAACGCCTATACAACAGCCGACTATGCTGTCGCTTCTAATTGCAAAGAAGCTACCGGTGATTTGCTTCCGACCGTCTATGGTGGTTTTGGTACCAGCTTGGATTTCTATGGTTTTGATTTTTCTATCCAGTTCTCTTATCAGCTGGGTGGTAAACTGTGGGATTATACTTATCAAGACTTGATGCATGGTGGCAGCAACAGTAATGCCGGTTACAACTGGCATAAGGACATTGCCAAAGCCTGGACGGCAGAGAACCCGAATACAGATGTTCCTCGTTTGTGTGCAACCGAAAACTATGATGCAGGTTCAAGCTCCGACCGCTGGATCGTTTCTTCCAACTACTTGTCTATTAACAATATTACTTTAGGTTATACATTGCCGAAAAGAATCGTACGCAACTTGGGAATAGAATCACTTAGAGTTTATGGTGCCGCTGACAATGTTGCATTGTTCGCTGCACGTAAGGGATTAGATCCACGTCAAGGTTATGTATCATCTACCACCTCTACGTATGGTGCATTACGCAGTATTTCGGCAGGAGTGAAATTAACGTTCTAAACTATACTAACTATAAAGCAGAATAACAATGAAAGATATAAAATTTAAAATATTCGCATCGGCACTTGCAAGTGTATTGCTTGTGGGGTGTAATGATTTGGATACCGAACCGCTGGGTGCTGTTGTTACAAGCGACCAGAAAGAAGAAGTTGTTAAAAACGACCCAGAAATGGTATCGGCAAGTGTAACGGGTATCACTGCGATGTTCAGTGTATATGGCAATGCCATCCCCACTTCTTTTGGACACGACGACTTCGGTTATGGTTCAATTATGCTGAACTTGGACAGCCGTGGCACGGATATGGTTGGTTTAGATATAAACTATAACTGGTTTACCCGTTCCATGACTTTTGAGGATCTTTTCTTTAACTATCGCCCGACAAACATATTATGGCGTACAATGTACAACCAGATCTATACTGCTAATGGAGTAGTGAGTACCATCGACCCGGCTACGGAAGATAGCTCTCTGAAGTACTACCTGGCACAGGCTTTGTCTATACGCGCATTCGACTATTTTGTATTGGCCCAGATGTATCAGCATACTTATAAAGGGAATGAAAGCAAACCTTGTGTTCCTCTGATTACAAACGAGAATGCCAATGAGGCTGCTGCTAACGGTTGCGCCCGGTCTACCGTGCAGGAAGTTTACGACCAGATCATGAGTGACCTGAATAAGGCTGTATCTTTATTAGAGGCTACGGACAAAACCCGCGGTACCGATAAGCGCTACATCAGCAAGGAAGTGGCTTATGGTTTACGTGCACGTGTCAATCTGACCATGCAAAATTGGACTGCGGCAGCTGAAGACGCTCAAAAAGCCATCAGTGGTAGCGGTGCTCCTTATAGCCGCGAAGAAGCAGGTGCTCCTGGCTTTACGGAGAGTAGTGACCACTCTTGGATGTGGGCTATTATAATTGCCGAAACAGACCGTGTAGTAACTTCCGGTATTGTGAATTTCCCCTCACATATGGGATCACTGAATTATGGATACGCTTCAGTAGGATCATGGCGTATGATCAACAAGAAGTTGTATAACGAGATTCCTGATACAGACGTTCGTAAAGGATGGTGGCTTGATGCCAATAAGCATTCTGACAATCTGAATGAAGCACAAGTAGCCCAAGCTACGAAATATGGATGCCCTGCTTATACTCAAATGAAATACGGTCCTTATAAGGGAGTAATGGCTCAAAGCACTAACGCAAGCGACATTCCTCTGATGCGTGTGGAAGAAATGTACTTGATTTTGGCAGAAGCACAAGCTATGGGTGGAAATCCTTCAACCGGAGCAGCTACTTTACAAAAATTTGTAAATGACTATCGTGACCCTGCCTATGTTTGTACCGCCTCCAGTGCAACAGCTGTACAGGATGCAGTATGGCAGCAACGCCGTATTGAACTTTGGGGTGAGGGCCTTTCTTATTTTGATATTCTGCGACTGAACAAAGGTATCGACCGTCGTGGAGCCGGATTCCCTGCCGCTTATGTATTTAACGTGCCGGCTGGTGATAACACCTTGATCTACCGTATCCCCGAAAGTGAAGAACAAGGTAACTCATTGATCTCGGCATCAGACAATAATCCGGTAACGTCAATTCCGTCTCCGGTTACAGACAACTAATGAATATAGGTAACAAACTGTAAAAATAGCATTATATGAATTTCAATAAATCAATTCTATCCATAGCGCTGTCGGTAGCGGCTGTCATGTTTGTCGGCTGTAGCACCGATGGTTATTGGGACAAAGCCCCGATAGACAGCGAAGTGAAATATACGTTCGACCAGAGCGAACAAACCTATACCGTAGCAGGTACTGAAACGTTGACTGAAATCAAGGTTTCTCTGACACGCAGTACCAATGTAGGTGCATCGACCATTGCCGTAGATGCAAAATTTAACGATCCTGCATTGAGCGGACCAGCTGAGGTAACATTTGCAGATGGTAGCAATACTGCCATTTATACGATTGCAGTAGGCGACATTCAAGTAGGTGTTTCTTATAAAGCTACTCTTTCCATAGCAAAGGATAATACCTCTGTATCAGGAAATTCTACCACAACAATTAATTTAAGCAAGTTGTACAATTGGGTAGCAGCCGGTAGCGCTCAGTTCTATACTTCATGGTCAGGAACCATCGACGATAACGGTTTGGTAGGTGACGGTGTGAAAGTGGATATAGAAAAGGCAGAAGGCGGGAATGGTTTGTACCGACTGGTAAGTCCTTACTATTATTCTGAAACAGAAGCCGGTGCAACAGGAGTGACTTTGGAAAAGGGACACCACATCCAGTTCATTGTTAATGCCGCTAATGGGGCACCTGTCGGATTCCCATCTACGGTTCAGAAAATGGGTGAAGCGAGTGCAGACGACGGCAACTATTACTTTGCCTACACACCGGGTAAGAACAACTGTGCATTCGAAAACGATGGCAACCTCTATATAATCGAAGCCCTGGTAGGTTATGATGAAGGTGGAAGCAGTGTTAGTCTGGGTTGGTATCAGACCGTAGCATTTATCTGGAACGTAAATTATCCATGGTGATAATCATACGATAACTGAACATCTTAAATAATAAGAACTGCCTCCGAATGTCTAACCTGACATTTGGGGGCAGTTTTATATCAGGCCTTCTTTCAAAATATCCACCAATATCGGTTTTGCCCCACTCACAAAACACTCCACAGCAATTACCATCAGAATAAGTCCCATCAGGCGCATCATCACATTATTTCCCGTTTCCCCTAACACTTTTACCAGCCGCGTAGAGGCACGCAAGATAAAAAATGTAATCAAGTAGATAAAGGCGATCATACCAATCAGTACACCTTTCATTTGGATAGTATGGGCATCCTGCATCAAGACAATGGCGTTTGCTATAGCACCGGGACCGCAAAGCATCGGAATCCCTAAAGGGGTGACGGAGATGTCATCGGCATAAGTTTTAATCTCTTCATCTTTCAATTTCATTTGTGTATAACGTGCTTGCAACATATCAAAACCAATTTTAAAGATGATGACACCACCTGCTATACGAAAACCGTTTGTAGAGATCCCAAAGAACTTGAACAGGAACTGACCAGCAAAGGTAAAGACCATAATCGTGATGAAAGCTACTAATGTAGCACGAGACACTACAGACTGTCGCTCCTTATCCGTCATTCCATGGGTCATGGTCAGAAAGACAGGCATAGTCCCGAGAGGATTTGTCAACGTAAAGAAAGAAGTGAAACAAAGCAAAGCGAAAGGTAAAATAGTATCCATAGCTGCAAATTATGTGTTTACGCTGACAAAATTACAACTAATCCCTCAATGTCACAACAATTGGAGCAACTCTTTCAAATCTGTAATCTGATAAGTAGGCTTAAATGGAAACTCGGTACGTCCCGTTACATTATAGAATACCTGGTGCATGCCTACTCTCTGAGCACCCGTTATATCATTTTCCCAGCTATCACCCACCATCAACGATTCACGCAGTTCAGACTGGGTAGCCGACATGGCAAAATGGAAAATCTCGGGCCATGGCTTCAAGACACCAATATCATCTGATAGAACTACTTTCTTGAAGTAATGGTCAATTCCGGCAGAACGCATTTTGTGGCATTGCAGTTCCTGAAATCCATTGGAGAGGATATAAAGATTATATTTAGGTGCCAAATATTCCAGCACTTCCTGCGCATGGGGCATCAATCTGCTTTTTGTAGGAATAACCGCAAAGAAGTCATCAGAAAAAGCTTTCGCTAAAGCTGCATCCCCCTCTCCTACTGCCTCCAGCGGATAGAGAAAACGTTGACGGTTCAATTCTTCCTTTGTCACTTTTCCATCTGCATATTCTGCCCACAATTCGATATTACGCTTCTCATAGAGTTCATAGAAATGTTCAAAAGACCGAAAATAACGATCATATTCATATTTGCGATACATTTCCTCAAATGTATCACGGGCATTAAAAGAAAAGGCCCAGAGAGTATCGTCCAGGTCGAAAAAAATATTCTTGTACTGCATATAAAAAGAAAATGGCAGAGATAACCCTTCCCTGCCATTCTTATAATTTAATTAAGTTATTTTACTTGGATAACCAGGTATCTGGATACGCTCCAAAAATCTTTCGGATTCGTAATCTTCAGAACGAGCTGATCTTTATCATCTTTCTCCAAAGCATAAGAACCTGCCGGATGAGTGGTCAAGACATCTGCACTCTTGGAATACAACTTAATTTCTTTCGTTGTACGAATATCAACCTGAGTAAAGTAATCCTTATTGATATCACTATCCTTAAGCACTTGCTTTTTCTGGAAGAGACCGGTATTTGTCAGAATATTCTGATCCTTCAGTTCTTTCTTTGTTCCGAAAACAAACCAAGCGGTATTCAGTGCCTTATCCTGCTCAGCTACAGTCTTAGCCTTAGCCTCGTTTTCAGCAGAGAGAGCTTCTTTGTCGGCTGACAGACCGGTTACGGCTGCATCCAATTCCTGAATACGGATATTCTTGGAAGCAAGTTCAGCCTGCAACTCTTCAATGCGCTGAGTCTTGGCAACTAATTCCTGAGTCAGAGATTCTACCGCTTTCTTCATTTGTGCAGAATTGGTCTTGCTGCTTTTCAGCATGGCCTCCAACTTTGCAATCTGCTCTTTGTTTTCCTGCATTTGTTTCTGGATAAATTCAATATCAGTGGCTATTTGCTGCTTAGCTGATAAAGAACCTTCTGAAACCGCACCACGCTGCAAGTCTACGCGGCTCTCAGCGGCATTGATTTGGCGGAAGCCTTCAGAGATATCATTGAAAGTACCCATCATTTCATCCAGTTCAGCATTACGCTGAGTAAGTTCCATCAAAAGAGAATCATTTTCAGCTTTCAGTTGGTCTTTACTTCCACCTGACAAGCCGTCGCACGATGCCATAACGGCCGCACATACAATTAAAACTGCTAACTTTTTCATACGCTTTTATTTTACGTTGGTTAATGAAGTTATTTAATCGTCTATTCCTGCTACTACTATTACTATTTCTCCACGCGGGTCATTGGCTGTGAAATGTTCAATCAATTCAGTCAGACTGCCACGCACCGTTTCTTCGTGCATCTTCGAGATCTCCCGGGATACAGATGCCTGACGTTCCGCACCGAAATGCTCTGCAAACTGAGTCAGCGCTTTCACCAGGCGGTGGGGAGACTCATAAAACACCATGGTCCGGCGTTCCTCTGCCAATATCTTCAGACGTGTCATACGTCCTTTCTTCTGCGGAAGAAAACCTTCGAAACAGAATTTTTCATTTGGCAAGCCCGAAGCAACCAAAGCCGGCACAAGAGCTGTAGCCCCCGGCAAACATTGTACTTCGATACCGTTGCGAACACACTCACGCACTACCAGAAAGCCCGGATCAGAGATTCCCGGTGTGCCTGCGTCCGATATTAACGCAACAGTTTCACCTGCCTTTATTCTATTAACAACACTTTCCACCATTTTATGTTCATTAAACTTATGATGGGATTGCATTGCGTTCTTTATTTCAAAATGCTTCAGTAAGATTCCGGAAGTGCGCGTATCTTCGGCAAGAATCAAATCCGCCTCCTTCAGAATGCGAATAGCCCGAAATGTCATATCTTCCAAATTTCCTACCGGAGTAGGCACTACATAAAGTTTTCCCATATCCGTAACTGCTTTAACTGAAGTATTTCTTAAGAAGTTCTATAAAATCAACCACCGTTTCATTCTCTTCATCAGGATTAACGGTAGAAGAAAAGAGTTCCAATGCCTTTTCCAATGAAGGAGCAGCACCCAACTGGCGTATCACTTCATTCATACGGGCAGTATCACCACCAAAAATCTCACGGGCAAAACGGAATGAGTCATTCAGGCTGATAGCATGCCGCAGATCAGTAGCCGGTTTTATCCGTTCTGCTAAAATAGGCGATGCAGAAGATATTATTGCGGACGGTTCAGACTCGGGTTTGAGCTTGGACTCAAGCTTGGGAGATACGATCTCTACCGGCTTAGTGATTTCAACAACGACCGGTTCTACAGGAGTCGGTTTAACCGGTTCAGGAGCTGCGACCGGTTCGGGAATAACCACTGGAGCGACAGGAGCTTCAGGAATGGCAACTACCTCTACGGGAGTTTCGTCCAGCAGTTTCTGCAAAGCATCCAGTCGTGCACGCATCTGCTGTATATTCCGTTTAGCTACTACCTTCAATGTAGGGTTGGCGTCTGTTGCAAGAACTTGCATTAAATATTTCAGTTCCTGAATATCCAGTTCTATGTCGTCCAATAATGTCTGCATTTCCTTTCGCATCACAAATGTTAATGCCGCAAATGTAGAAATAAATAATGAAAAAATATCGGAAAGCCATTAAAAGTGTTATTTTTGCGGCTAAAATAAACATTTTAGAACAATGGTATTATTCTCGGAAGACCATATACAGGAAACCAATCGTAGAGGAAGAATCGAAGTTATTTGCGGTTCCATGTTCTCTGGCAAGACAGAAGAACTGATTCGCCGCCTGAAACGTGCCAAGTTTGCCAAACAACGTGTAGAGATATTCAAACCCGCCATCGACACCCGCTATTCGGAAGAAGAGGTGGTATCACACGACAGCCACTCCATAGCATCTACCCCGATAGATTCTTCGGCAAGCATCCTGCTGTTCACTTCGGAAATAGATGTGGTAGGAATCGATGAAGCACAATTCTTCGACAGCGGTTTGATCGATGTCTGCAATCAGCTTGCCAACAATGGCGTACGCGTTATTGTAGCCGGTCTGGATATGGACTTCCGCGGACTTCCATTCGGACCGATGCCCGGCCTGTGTGCCATTGCCGACGAAGTTTCTAAAGTTCATGCCATCTGTGTGAAGTGCGGGCAACTGGCATCTTTCTCTCACCGTACCGTTAAGAATGACAAGCAAGTACTTCTGGGAGAAACTGCCGAATACGAACCCCTCTGCCGTGAATGTTATCTGCGGGCAGTGAAAGAAGACCAGAAAGCGGCTGGCAGTTGACAACAAATAAAAAAGCATAAGCCTTATGGAACGTAAGAAGATAACATTCGACAGTTTTATCCGTGCCGTCATTCTCGGTGCCATTATCATCGGTATATTGATGCTTCTGAAGCGGTTGAGTGGAGTATTGCTTCCGTTCTTCCTGGCATGGCTGATTGCTTACCTGATATATCCGTTAGTATCCTTTTTCCAATATAAGCTACGGCTAAAGAACAGAATTGCTTCTATCTTCTGTGCTTTATTCACTCTTACCATTATAGGAGGGGCTGCGTTCTATCTGCTTGTGCCGCCCATGATTCAGGAATTCTTGCGGGTGAAGGATTTACTAATAGAATATTTCAGCACTACCCATACCGCAAGCAACGTGCCCACTACCCTCTCCGAGTTTATCCGGCAGAATGTCGACATGCGTATCTTAGAGCAGATGTTTAGTCAGGAAAACATATTGGATGCCCTTAAAGTGACCGTTCCCAAGTTGTGGGCATTAGTCTCGGAATCCATAAACCTTTTATTCGGGTTCTTCACTGTCTTCCTTATACTATTATATATAGTGTTTATTTTGCTCGATTACGAAAGTATATCCCAAGGCTGGACACATCTCATGCCCAAGAAATACCGGCACACAGTGACCGGCATACTGAACGACGTAAAAGACGGCATGAACAGATATTTCCGCGGACAGGCATTAGTAGCCTTGTGCGTAGGTATCTTATTCAGTATCGGCTTTCTGATTATCGACTTCCCTCTGGCTATTGGCTTGGGGCTGTTCATTGGTGTGCTGAATATGGTGCCTTACCTGCAAATCATCGGTTTTGTCCCTACCATCATGCTCGCCATTCTGAAAGCTGCGGATACCGGCGATAATTTCTGGATTATCATAGCTTCGGCAACGGCTGTATTCATAGTGGTACAGATCATACAAGACGGTTACCTTGTGCCTCGCATCATGGGAAAGATTACCGGGTTGAATCCTGCCATTATTTTACTCTCCCTCTCTGTCTGGGGCTCGTTAATGGGTATGCTGGGGATGATCATAGCCTTACCGCTTACCACGCTGATGCTCTCCTATTATCAACGATACATCATTAATCAAGAAAATATTTATCGCACGGAATCTACTGAGGATCAGCCAATAGAGGGTACTAAAGAAAAATAATGCAAACTTTTTTCCTTATATTCCTTGCAGATTAAATAAAAGTACCTATCTTTGCACCCGCTTAACAGCAATAAAGGTTTGATTCGCTAGCTCAGCAGGTAGAGCACAACACTTTTAATGTTGGGGTCCTGGGT
>ERZ894240.244-NODE-244-length-67740-cov-127.293669_pt1 | contig 67740 bp, 65 predicted proteins | sample MGYA00380298_ERZ894240 | MGnify/ENA primary metagenome ERZ894240 (study PRJEB32331, sample SAMN06328419) | human gut metagenome | biome: human gut microbiome; feature: stool | host: Homo sapiens | collected 2014-06-27 ... | reverse complement strand
GTTTCTGTGTCTCAAAAGTAGTAGTCGTTTACACTCCTCTACTTTTGGAAATTATAGTTTTATTTTCTTTTTAAAAGAAATAATCTCCTCTTTTATTGTTTTATGTTTTAACTCTTTTAAATCTATATCATAAAATCTAAGTATAAAAGCTAGAGAAGTTCCCAATCCAAGTGCTGTTGCTATTGTTCCTATTCCTAAATTTCCACCTAAAAGCCATCCTAATGAAAATGCCATTATCTCTATTCCATTCTTTATAACTCCAACAGAAAATCTTGTTCTTTTAGTAAGAATTTGCATAAATCCATCTCTTGGACCACATCCCATTCCCTGTACCATATACAAAAAAGTTCCATAAGCATAGAAAAATATCCCTACAACTAATAAAAATACCCTATAAATAATTGATGAACTTTCTGGAATAAGATTAAAATAAAATATAAGATCCATAAAAATACCTATGCTTAAAAAGTTTAATACTGTTCCTATCCCTATTGGTTGCCCTAAAAATATATCTAACAATACTATAAATATCCCTAAAGTTATACTTGCTTGTCCTATTGTAACTCCTATTGTTTTTGATATCCCTTGATGCAAAACATCCCAAGGAGCTGATCCAAAATCTGCTTTAATTATCATTACACACCCTAAAGCACATAAAAACATTCCAGTAAAAAGTTTTAAATATTTTTTCATCTCTTTCCTCTCTAATTCTATTTTATATATTTCAAATAATCATTATACATCAAATCTAAAATATCCTCAACTATTATTTTATATTGCTTTTTTTTTGCTTTTGGGCTATTATAGATGTCAAATACATTTTTAAGGAGGGAAAAATGGATATAAAAAAACAAATTAACAAAGAAGCATTAATTACAATTATATTGTATTTAATCTATTTTGTATGGTGGTATTTCTGGGGATACATTGATGAGGGGAAAGATCCTAGTGAGTATATCTATATTTTGGGGCTTCCTAGATGGTTTTTCTTCTCATGTGTAGTTGGTCTTGTATTTATAAACATCTTAGTTTGGGTGGCTATCAAGTTCTTTTTTAAAGATATTGATTTAGATGAAAAGGAGAAAGATAAATGTTAATAATTCCAATTTTTATATATATTTTAGCTATTTTAGTTATAGCTTGGCAAACTGGTAAACATAAACATAAAGCTGGAAAGTTTATGGAAGAATACTTTATTGGTAGTAGAAGTATGGGGGGATTAGTTTTAGCAATGACTCTAATCAGCTCATATGTAGGAGCAAGTTCTTTTATTGGTGGTCCTGGAGTTGCCTATAACTTAGGGTTAAGTTGGGTATTTCTAGCTTGTATTCAAGTTCCAACTGCTTTTTTTACCCTTGGAATACTTGGAAAAAAACTTGCTATTATATCTAGAAAAATAAATGGTGTTACTATAACTGACTATTTAAGAGCTAGATATGAAAGTAACTTAGTTATAGTTCTTGCTTCTTTTATGATGCTGATCTTCTTTATAGGAACTATTGTTGCTCAATTTGTTGGAGGAGCTAGATTGTTTGAAAGTGTAACAGGGCTTTCATACAATTTCGGACTTATTCTATTTACTGCTGTAGTAATCATTTATACTACATTTGGAGGATTTAGAGCTGTTACTATAACAGATGCTATCCAAGGTATTGTTATGTTATTAGCAACTGGACTTCTTTTCTTTATCATTTTAGAAAAAGGAAATGGTATGGAAAATATTATGCAAACTCTTTTAAAAACTAATCCTAATCTTTTAACACCAGACAGTAACGGAGCTGTTTCTAAGCCATTTATCCTATCTTTCTGGATGCTTGTTGGAGTTGGAATATTAGGACTTCCAGTTACTGAAGTAAGATGTATGGGATTTAAAGATAGTAAAGCTATGCACAGAGCTATGATTATTGGAACATCTATTGTTGGAATTCTTATGCTTGGAATGCACTTAGTTGGAGTTATGGGAGCTGCTGTTGAACCTGGAGTAGAAGTAGGAGATAAAATTATTCCTATTCTTGCTATAAAAAATATGCATCCTATTCTTGCTGGAGTATTTATTGCTGGACCTTTAGCAGCTATTATGTCATCAGTTGACTCTCTTTTAATTATGTCATCTGCTGCTATTGTAAAAGATCTGTATATCAACTATATTGATAAAAATCCTAGTGAAAGTAAGATTAAAAAGCTATCTTTTGCAACTTCTCTTCTATTAGGAATAATTGTATTTGTACTAGCTTTAAATCCACCTAAACTATTAGTATGGATAAATCTTTTTGCACTTGCTGGACAAGAGGCAGCTTTCTTCTGTCCTATACTTTTTGGTTTATACTGGAAAAGAGCAAATGCCACTGGAGCTGCTGTTTCAATGATATTTAGTGTAGTTTTCTATCTATACACAGTTATTATGAATATTAAAATTATGAATATGCACCAAATTGTACCAACTATTGTATTCTCTGTTTTACTGTTTACAATAGGATCATATTTTGGAAAGCCTAATTCTGAAAAAGTAAATGAACTATTTTTTTCTGAAAAATAATTAACTTTTTAAAGGAGGAATTTTATGAGAACATTAGATTTAGCAAAAGAAGTACAAGAGTATGTTGTTAAAATGAGAAGAGAGTTTCACATGAATCCTGAACCTAGTATGAAGGAGTTTAATACTTCTACAAGGATAAAAGAAGAGTTAGATAAAATGGGGGTTGAATATAAAAGTGTAGCTGGAACTGGAGTTGTAGCTACTATCCACGGAAATACACCTGGTAAAACTGTGGCTCTTAGAGGAGATATTGATGCTTTAGCAGTTGTAGAGGAAACTGATGTTGAATATGCTTCTAAAGTTCATGGACTTATGCATGCTTGTGGACATGATACTCATGGAGCTATGCTTTTAGGAGCTGTTAAAGTCTTAAACCAAATGAAAGATGAGATTAAAGGAACTGTTAAATTTTTCTTCCAACCAGGTGAAGAGGTAGGAAGGGGAGCAGCAGCAATGGTTGCAGAGGGAGTTTTAGATGGTGTAAATGGAGTAATGGGTATTCATATCTCTTCTGATATGCCTACTGGAACTATCAATGCTGATGCTGGTCCTAGAATGGCATCTGCTGATTCTTTTAAAATAACTATTACAGGAAAAGGTGGACATGGAGCTAGACCTGAACAATGTGTTGATGCTGTTGTTGTTGGAGCTGCTACTGTTATGAACCTACAATCTATTGTTAGTAGAGAGCTAAATCCTTTTGATCCTGTGGTTGTAACTACTGGTTCTATTAAATCTGGTACTAGATTTAATGTTATCGCTCCTACTGCCGTATTAGAAGGAACTGTTAGATATTTTAGACCTGAATACAAAGATGTAGTATCTGCTGCTATTGAAAGAATAGCTAAATTTACTGCTGAAACATATAGAGCTACTGCTGAAATAGAGTATGAGTCTTGTGTTAAACCTACTATCAACGATGATGAGTGTGCTAAGATAGCTCAAGAAACTGCTAGTAAACTTGTAGGAAAAGAAAATGTACTTAATCTTCCACCTAGTACTGGTGGAGAAGATTTCTCCGAGTTCTCTTCTATTGTTCCTGGTGTTATGACTAGACTTGGAGCTAGAAATGAAGCTAAAGGAATTATCTATCCTCACCATCATGGTAAATTTAATGTTGATGAAGATGCTTTCAAATATGGTGTAGCATTCTATGCTCAATATGCTCTTGATTTTTTAAATAAGTAATTTGATAGATAATGAAAAATAGAGGCTATTAATAGCCTCTATTTTTATAATACTCATAAACAATTTTTCCTATCTCATTATTTATAAATATTCCGTCTATATTCTTTTTTAACCCTTGAGTAAAAACCAATATATCAACCCAGCCATTTTTAAAATATAACCTTCCAACATCATGCTCAACAGATGGCAACTCTCCTGTTTTATGTGCTAATATTTCTTCTTCTGGAATATATAGATGTAACTTATTATTACAAGCTTGATTTTTTAGCATATCTAAACAATCTTCATCATTACATAAAATATCTAATACTTTTTCACTATCTTTTGAAGAGGTAAAATTATCCTTTCCCATTTTCTTAGCTTCTGAATCCATCATCTTTCTACCTAAAATAGTGTCACAATAGCCATTCTCTTTTATAAATCTATTGATATTCTCCATTCCTAGATAGTCTATTAAAATATTAGTAGCTGTATTATCACTTAAACAAATCATAAAATATACAAGATCTTTTACTGTAAATTCTAAGCCACTATTTAAAGATTTTAACAATCCATTTCCTTCTACTTTATCTCTATCTTCTAGTCTAATTATTTTACTATAATCTGATTTTGGTATACAACTTAATATATAAAGTTTTATTATACTTGCTGATAAAAAAACTCTATCTTCATTTATTGATATTCTATTTCCAAAAGAATCTTTTATTATTACACTAAACATTCCATTATATTTAGATAATATCTCTCTTATTCTATTTTCCATATCTCTTCCATCCCAGGCTTTTTAATAGATCTATCTCATTAACCAACTTTGAATCTCTTCCTTACTCTTCTCTACAATCTCTTCAATTGTTAGATTTTCTGGATATATCTTATCAAAGAATTTTATCTTAATAGGATACATACTTGGGAATTTACTTCCATATGGCATAGCTTTATATGCTCCCTTTATTCCAAATGGTACTACTGGTACATTTAATTCTTTAGATAAGATTGCAAAAGTCTTTTTAAACTCTTGTAATTCTCCATCTCTTGTTCTTGCTCCCTCTGGGAATATAACTAAATTTTTACCCTCTCTTAAAACTTCAGCTGATACTTGTAAAGTTTCCTTTAGATTTTTATTAATATCTACTATTAAAATATTTCCTCTATCTGCTAAATATCTTCTAAGCGGAGTATCAAAATGCACTACTGTTGCTATATAATAAGTATCATTCATCATTTTCATTGGTATAGCTTGATTAAACATAAGAGCATCTAAGAAACTTTGATGGTTTCCTACATATATAGCTGGTTCATTTGAAATCTTATCTTGTGACTCTTTTTTCAAACTAAAATATAGAGAGAAAATTGGCATTGTTATAATTCTTATTAATTTTCCTACCCAAGCTGATTTTGGAAGATCAATATCTATTCTCTCATTTAAAATACTTTTCCAATCTATTTCAACATTACTAAATGTTCCACCATGATTTTTAATAAACGCTGCTAAAGTTAAGATATTTTTTATATTTGTAAATTCCTCTTCTTTTATTTTTACTCCATAACTACTTTCTACAAAAGATAATATCTCAACTATATCTAATGAATCTAATCCTAGGTCTAATTCTAAGTGAGCATCTGGAGTAACTTGAGCATCATAGTTTCTCTCAATATTCTCTTTTAATGTTATATAGATTTCTTTTAGTTCTTCAGGAACTTCAATCTCTTTTTTAGGTTGTTGATTTACTACTGTTCCCTCTGCTCCCTCTTCTACAACTTCCCCTTTTAAGAAATCATTTAACATAAATCTTCTTACTTTTCCAAGTTTTGTTTTAGGAAGTTCGTTTTTAACAATTTTTACCTCTAAAATTTTTCTATATTTAGGAGCTGTTACATTATATTTATCAATTATCTCCCATTTTAAACTTTCTTTTATATTAGTTATATTTCTATGTTTAATCAAATCAAAATCAGGATATACAACTGCCATCAAATGATTATTATACTCCATTACAGCTATCTCTTTTATGAGATCAGTTCCTTTCATAATTTCATTTTCAATATCTGCTGGATTTATATTTTTACCATTTGATAATACTATCATCTCTTTTTTTCTTCCAACTATTACAAGATGATCTCCATCAAACTTTCCTAAATCTCCAGTATGGAAAAATCCATTTTCATCAATAACCTCTTTAGTTGCAGTAAGATTATTATAGTACCCTTTCATTACATTGGCACCTTTTACAAGAATCTCTCCATCCTCAGCTATTTTTACCTCTACATCTGGAATAATTTCTCCAACTGTTCCAGCTTTTACATTAGTAGGTTTATTAAATGCTATAATAGGTGAAGTTTCTGTAAGTCCATATCCTTCTATCATTGGCAATCCTAAAGTTAGATAATCTCTTGAAACCTCTGGATCTAACTTAGCCCCTCCAGATGCAATAACTCTTAATGAGCCTCCAAGCTCATTATATACTTTTTTAAATACAAGTCTACTTAAAGCTTTACTATTTATAGATTGACAAATTTTAAATATCTTTTTAGTTATCCAACTACTATTAATTTTATTCATAATAGCTTTGTGTAACATCTCCCAAACTCTTGGTACTCCAATTATTACACTTATCTTATACTCTCTAAGTGCATGACGAAGAGCTTCTGAAGATAGTTCATCTAAAATAACTACCAATGTTCCAAAATACATTGTCATTAATAAATTAATATTTAATGGAAATACATGATGATATGGAAGAATAGCTAATACTCTATCTGTTTCATCAACTAAATTTATAGCTTTTATAGCATTTACATTGGATAATAGGTTTTTATATGATAACATAACTCCTTTAGGATTTCCTGTTGTTCCTGAAGTATATAAAATTACTGCTGTATCCTCTACATTATCAACATTTAATTCATAGTTGTCAGGTTGAAACTCTTTAGGTACTGCTATATCATCTATATTTATTATCTCAAGAGATTTTCCATACATCTCCTTTGCTGCAACAGCATTTTTATAGTTTTTATTTGTTACATAGATATACTCTGGCTCTGCATCATTAAAAACATATAAAAGTTGTTCTGAAGTGTATCCAGCATCTAATACTATTGCTATCCCTTGTTTTTCCCAAATAGAAAAGAAAGATTGTATTATCTCTGGTCTATTTTCTACATATACCACTACTTTATTATCTTTCTTTATATCTAATAAAGTTGAATAATATTTTATCCCTGTTAATAACTCCTTATATGAATACTCCCTATCTTTGTAAATTATTGCTGCCTTGTTTCTGTCATATAATAATCTCATTTTTGCCTCCCAGAACTTATAGATTATCTATTAGCTCTTCCAATTCTTTTCTGTCTTTAGTATCTAAATCTATCCCTGCTTTTAATTTTTTTAATACTTCACTCTCTTGTGCTGACATACTTTTTTCTAAAACTTTAATTAACATTTTTACATAAAAATTCATCTCTTTTCTCCTATCCTTTTAATATATATCCAACTCCTCTTACAGTATAGATAATTTTCTCCTCTTCTCCCTTATCAATTTTATTTCTAAGATGAGTCATATATACATCTACAATATTTGTATTTGCTGTGTAGTTCATATTCCAGATCTTTTCTCTTATCATTGTTCTACTTAAAACAAGATTTTTATTTCTTATTAAGTACTCAAGAAGGGCAAACTCTCGATAAGTTAACTCTATCTCTCTATCCCCTCTTTTTGCTTCTCTAGTTAAAAGATCTAGCTTTAAATTTTTTATTGTTAAATTATTCTCTATCTTATTAATATTTCCTTTACATCTTCTAAGAATCGCTCGAATTCTTCCTGCTAACTCAATAAAAGAAAATGGTTTAGTTATATAGTCATCAGCTCCACTATCCAAACTTTGAACCTTTTTTTCTATATCATTTTCACTAGATAAAAATATTATACCTATTTTTTTATTGATCTCCCTTATTTCAGAGCATAATTCTATCCCATTTCCATTCTCTATATCAATATCTAAAATAGCTAAATCATAATTATCACTTTTAATATGATAATAAGCATCATCTCTATCTGAACACATTTCTACTGTATAACCTAACTCTTTTAAACCTTTTTTCAAATATTTTTGTATCTCTCTATCTCTTTGCACTATTAAAATATTCATTATTAACCCCTTTAAAAACTTACAATATTATAAATTGAAAGATAGTTTAATACACTTCCCCCTATTACAAATAGATGCCAAATTGCATGGGCAAATTTTATGTTTTTTAATGAATAAAAAATAGCACCTATAGTATATACTATTCCACCACAAATAAGCAAATTTAATGAAATAGAATTAAGATTTAGTTTTAGGTCTTTAAATACAAAAACTACTATCCAACCCATTATAATATATATAATTGTTGACAAAAGTTGAAATCTACCTACGAATTTAATTTTAAATAGAATTCCTAAAATTGTCAATCCCCATTGAAATACAAATAATATCCATCTTCCTGTTCCTGTCAATACTGTTAGGATATATGGAGTATACGATGCTGAGATCAAAATGTATATTGCTGAGTGATCTAAAATTTTAAATATATTTTTTGCTCTTCCTTCAGGAAGAAGATGATAAGTTCCAGACATACTGTACATTAAAATCAATGCCCCACCAAAAATTCCACTTCCTACTATATAATCTATCTTTCCTATTCTAACTGCATGTACTATCAATGCTACACAACCTGCTATTGCCATTCCTGTTCCTATGTAATGAGTTATAAAATTTAATCTTTCCTCTAATTCTTTATAGTCCATTTTTTCAGCTCCCTTCTAAAATTAAATTTCTCTCCTACTTAGATTATACCATAAATAATTATATTTAGATAAAAAGCTATAATATCGAACAAAAAAATTTTCATATTTTAACAAAAAAAAGTAGAAATTCTTTTAATAAAATAGTATTATAGTAATAGATTAATTATAAAGGAGGAAAAAAGCATGAAAGTAAATAATAAATTTAAAATTACTTATTTCTTAATAGCTATTATTTTTGCATTATTTACTTCAACTTATCATTTAAAACATGCAAAACCTTCTTTAACTTATGAACATACACAAACAAATATAATTCTTCTTCACAAAAGTGAACCAATTCATAATTATATCTCTAGTGAGATAAATAACAACAATACTAATGAGATTATTATTTGGAGAGATCTGCTACCTACTATTTTTACTTCAGATAATAATCTAGTTTCTAAGATACCATTATTAGAGAGTATAAAAAATATTCTCTATAATATAAACAATTATTCTATATTGATTAGATATAAGACCAGAGTTTTACGAAATTGATAAGATTCTTTCATTAATTTTAAATAACTAAAAAAATTTATAATTTATTGGAGGAATCAAAATGGTAACTATGAGAAAAAAATTAGAATTGGAAGAATTAGAAGAAATAAATAAAATGATTGATGAAGAGATTGAAGAAAACGATAGAGAGCTTGAAACTGATAATAGATTCGGAGCCTCTGTGCTTTTAATATCATATTGTGGAATAGGACTTTTCATGTTCTATAAAATTGCAGAGCTATTAGTAAAAAGATTTAGTTAGTAAGGAGATTATTTTAAAATGAATTTTGGTAGAAAAACACTTATTCTTTTTATAGGAATTTTACTTTCTTTAACTGTTTTCACAAAAGAAAATGACCAATTTTATGCTAAAAATTTATATAATGAGATGAAATTAAATGGTCTTATTAATTATCAAGCTTTCTCTCAAGCTATTGCTGGATTTAATAAGATTAAAAATAAAGAAAAAAATATTTTAACAATAGTGGATTTCTCTCTTCCTTCTACTGAAAAAAGAATGTTTGTTTTAGATTTAGATAAAAAAATTATTCTTTTGCAATCTTATGTAGCTCATGGAAAAAATACTGGGGATCTATATGCTAAAAGTTTTTCTAATAAGACAAACTCTAATAAAAGTTCTATTGGTCTTTTTCTTACTGAAGGATCATACAATGGAAGAAATGGTTATTCTCTAAGATTAAATGGCTTAGAAAAAGGAGTAAATGATAACGCTAAAAAAAGAAATATAGTTGTACATGGAGCAGATTATGCCAATCCAAAATTCATTGAAACTTCTGGAAGACTAGGAAGAAGTTTAGGGTGTTTTGCTGTTCCTGAAAGTGTTAATGCTGAAATAATTAACACTATAAAAGGAAAGAGTATATTGTATGTTTACTCTAATGCAATCAAACCTCAAAATCAAAAATATGCTACTTTATAGTGTTTTGATAGAAAAAGCCTCTATCCTAAATAGACAGAGGCTTTTTTAGAGTATATGAAATTATTTATGTAGATTAAAATCTCTAAAAATTAAAATTTCTAATAAAATTTTAGGAGGTTTTTAATTTATGGCATGGCATTGGTTTAACTGGGTTGTTATTTTACTATATTTTATCGGAATGTTTATGGTTGGAGTTTACTTCTCTAAAAGAACAACTTCTACTGAAGATTATTTTAAAGCTGGAGGAAGAGTTCCTTCTTGGGTAACAGCTTGTAGTATTTATGCTACTGCTCTTTCTTCAATTTCGTTTATAGCTATTCCTGCTTCTGTTTTTAGTAAAGGATGGCTTCTTGGTATGGCTCCTTTAGGAATTATTCCTATTGTTTGGGTAGCTGCAGTAGTGTTTGTTCCCTTTTTTAGAAGAGTTAATATTACAACTGCTTATGAATATCTTGGAAAAAGATTTGATAATAAATTTAGATTAATTGGTAGTTTGGCATTTATTATTTTCCATGTTGTTAGAATGGCAATAGTTTTATATCTGCCAACTCTTGCTCTACAACAAGCACTACCATCACTTAATCCTGTACTTTTAACAGTAGGTGTAGCTATTTTCTGTGTTGCTTACACTTCTATGGGTGGAATTGAAGCTGTACTTTGGTCAGATGCAATTCAAACTATTGTACTTTTAATAGGTGCATTTTTAATTATAATTGCTGGATTTACTGCTGCTCCTGAAGGAATTGGACAAGGGTTCCAAGCTCTTCAAGAGGGAGGACTTATGTTAACAAGTGACTTCTTTACTTTAGATCTTGCTAAAATAAGTATTTGGACAATGCTTATTGGGGGATTTGTAAACTCTATCTACTCATATGTAGGAAGTCAGGATATTGTTCAAAGATACAATACTACTAAAAATGAAACAGAAGCTAAGAAGAGTCTATTTATAAATATTCCTCTTCTTTTAACAAGTATCTTTATATTTGTTGGAATGGGATCTGCACTATATATCTTCTTTAAATATAAAGCTCAACTTCCTCAAGGAATAAATGGAAATGCAATTCTTCCATACTTTGTTATTCAATATATTCCAACAGGGGTTTCAGGTTTAGTTCTTGCTGCAATATTTGCTGCTGCTCAATCAACAGTTTCTTCAAGTTTAAACTCTGTTTCAACTTGTATGACTGCTGATATTTTAGAGCAATTAAGACCTAATATGACAGATACACAAAAATTGAGTTTTGCAAAAGGATCAAGTTGGATAGTTGGAATTTTAAGTACAATTCTTGCAGTTCACTTTTTATATGCAGGACAAGGGGACATGTTCCTATATTTCCAAGCTATTACTGGATTACTTGGAGGTCCTATTGCTGGAGTTTTCTTAGTTGGAATTTTCTTTGAAAAAGTTGATACAAAGGCTGTATGGGTTGGATTTATTGCATCTATTTTAATAGCTGTATATTTAACAGATCCAATGGGAATAGCTGCTTCTATAATTCCTAATTATACAAAACCACAAGTATTTGAATTTATGATTTCATTCTTAATTATAGGTGGAAGTATTGTTGTTTCTTTAATAGCATCTTTATTTACAGGTAAACCAAAAGAAGAGCAAATTAATGGTTTAACTTATTCATCTGTAAAAAATATGCAAGAAAAATAATAGATTAATTTTTTATTACATAATAATTATTACAAGAATTTTATTTTTTAGTTGAATACTGATTTAATTTACAAAATTTTTCGTACTCTTTAAAAATCAAAATATAATATTTTAGATAGGCTGTTGCAGTTAATTTTGCAATGGCCTCTTTTTTATTTTGATTAATACAAAAAGAGTTAAGTAAATTTTAATCAATCTACTTAACTCTTTATAATTACCATATATAATTTGCTGCTTCCATAAATCCACCTGAAGTAGAAAAATACTTAGCATCAACAGGTTTATCTTTATATATCATTACCTTTCCTTTAGTAGCATTTATTGCTGCATTAGCATCTTCATTCTCTTTTTGATTATTATAAACTTGACTTTCTGTTGTATCTTTTACATGAAATCCCTCTTTTTTATATCTAAATTTTAGATAATCACTTAAAGCATAAGTTCTTGCTGCTACTGCTTGAGCTTTTAATGCTTCAACTCCAAAGCTTTGTGGCATCTCACTAGGAACAACTTGTTTTAAATAATCTTCTATATAGATCTCATTTATTACTCTTATTCCTTTACTTGAAGTTCTTGAAGGCTTTACCTCCATAATTCCTCTATACATAGGAGTAGTAGTATGAGCCCTTTTTAGCCCTACTATTCTTATATAATAACCATTTCCTACTAATTTTACAGGATTTACAGTTTTTACTCTCTGTTTTCCATTAACTTTTATAGAAAGTTTATTTCCAATATTTACTATTTCGACTTTTTGATTTATAGGAACATTGATTTTAAAGCCAGAACCTTCTATTTTTAACTTTCCACCACTATACATAACTACTCTAGTGTGATCTAATCCACCACCACTATTTGTAATTCCTACTCTTATATTTTTTTCTACTCCCTTTATACTATACATATTTTTTATCTTAGTATTTGGATAGTATCTTTCTAAAACATCTTCATAATCATAGTTATAGTTTCTAGTTAGATCATAGGCTGTCCATTGTGGCATTCCAACTCCATGTCCATTTCCACCACCATATAAAGTAACTTTTCCCCAACCTTTTTCTATTGCTAGATAAGCTGATGGTAGAAGAGAAATATTTTTTCTCAAAGGATTCTCTCTATAATCCTCTCCCCCTCTAGCTCCATAAAGTCCAATTACTCTACCAGTTTTTATACTATTTTTATCTGCAGTCAATAATTTTCTTATATTTAACTCTTTAGCAACTAAATATCTATTCTTAGTAGTTGTTATTAATAGATAAGTTATTACCCCAGATTTTCCTCTAGCAGCAACTTGCACATCCTTTATTTCCCCTATATTATTAGAAGTTATTGGTAGATTTTTCCATTCTCCACCTACTAATGTAAGTACATCTCTAGGACGAGATCTATAAACTATTGGTAGATTATATTTAACAGAGTTATTAAATTCATCCTCTGTAAATGTCATTTTCCATCTCCAATAACTTGAGTTATCTCCATATCCTTTTATCTTAGTATTTTTAAAAAAAGCTAAAACTTCATCTTCATTATACTCATTAAAGAACTCATCTCTATGTTCCTTATGAACATCATTTCCAATCAAAAGATATTCAATAACATTTCCCTTATAGTTATCTGGAATAGGAAGATTATTTTTCTTAAAAAATGTATAGTCTAACTCATATTTTCCCTTTACATGTTGTGGCTTTTGTACACTAGGCTTAAAAATACTAGATGTATTTCTATCTGAGTTTGAACATCCAGTAAATAAGCTAAATGCTAGAACTGCTCCTAAAATAAATTTTAATTTTTTAGACATTTATTTTCTCCATTCTTAGTCAATAACTAATCCATTTTTAGTTATATACTCTCTTACTCTTTCTAATTCCTCTTGTGTATCTACACCTATTATCTTATATGGAGTTTCTAAAACTTTAATCTTATATCCATTTTCTAAAACTCTTAACTGTTCTAAAGATTCAGAAAGTTCCAATGGTGTTGATTCCATTTTAGCATATTCCATTACAAAATCTCTCTTATATCCATAGATTCCCACATGTTTATAATAATTATTCATATTTAGATTTCTTGGATATGGAATTACACTTCTTGAAAAATAGATAGCAAAATCATTTTTATCAGTTACAACCTTTACTGCATTTGGATTTTCAATCTCTGCCATATCTGTAAGTTTATATTTCAGTGTACTCATAGGAATTGTATTATCTTCAATAAATGAATCTATTATAGAGTTAATCATATCTGGCTCTATTAATGGTTCATCCCCTTGAATATTTACAATTACATCATAATCAGTATAAGTTTCACATACCTCAGCTATTCTACTTGTTCCATTAATATGATCTTTTCTTGTTAAAATAACATTTCCACCAAAAGATTTTACTTGATCAACAATTCTTTCATCATCAGTTGCTACAACTACACCATCTAATTTAGATTTTAACGCTCTTTTATATACCCACTCCACCATAGTATGTCCACATATATCTTTTAAAGGTTTCCCCTCTAATCTTGTAGATGCATATCTAGATGGTATTACTCCTAAAAATTTCAATTTACAACCTCCTTTAAATTGTGTAAAATATTAGTATAACTTTATTATACTTTAAAGTAAGAAAATATACAAAGAAAATTTAAACTTGGAGGAAGCCTATGAAGTTAAAAAAATTATTGTCAATTATATTTATATCATTATTAGTTATTTCATGTAGTAGTGCTCCAATCTCAGGAAGAAAACAACTTCTATTAGTTGATGAAGCTCCACTTATTCAACAAAGTTATACACAATACAGACAAGTTTTAAATCAAAGTGTTGTTCTAAATAATAACGATGCTAAAGTAATAAAAAAAGTAGGAAATAATATTGCCAAAGCTGTTGAAAGATACTTCCAACTTCATCCAGAAGAGAGAAAATCAAATATAAAATATGCTTGGGAATTTAACTTATTAAAAGATAAAACTCCTAATGCTTGGTGTATGCCTGGTGGAAAAGTTGCTGTATATACTGGTATTTTACCTTATACTCAAAATGAACAGGGATTAGCAGTAGTAATGTCACATGAAATTGCTCATGCTATAGCTCAACATAGTAGAGAGCAACAAAGTCAATCTATGATTCAAAATGGTGTAGGTGCTCTATTAGGTGCTGCTTTTGGAGTTCCTCAAGAACTATATGGAAGTGCATCAAATCTTATTATGCTTAATTACAGTAGAACTCAAGAGACTGAAGCTGATGAACTAGGACTTATTTTTATGAAAATAGCAGGTTATAACCCAAATTATGCTTTAACATTCTGGCAAAGAATGGCAAAAGCTAGTGGTGGAAAACAGTCTCCAGAGTTTTTAAGTACTCACCCAAATGATCAAACTAGAATTAATAATATTAAAAGATTTTTACAAAGTGAAAAATTTAAAAGTGTAAGCAAATAAATTTTAAAAATAGAAAGGAACTGATAAATGGAAATTTACTTTATACGTCATGGAGAAACTCTATGGAATACTCTAAAAATATTTCAAGGGAGTTCTGATTCAACTTTAACTGAACTTGGTATGTCTCAAGCTAGAAAACTTGGTGAAAAACTAAAAGATACTGAATTTACAGCTTTTTACTCATCTCCTATGGGAAGAACAATTGCTACAAGTAAGTTAATTTTAGGAGATAAAAAACAGGAGATCAAATTTATTGATGAATTTAGAGAGATCTCAATGGGAAACATGGAGGGAGTTCCTCGTGAGGAGTTTGAGAAAAAATACCCAGAGGAATTTTATAACTTCTTTAATAATCCTAAAGATTATGCTCCAACAGAGTATAATGGAGAAACTTACTATGAGGTTATTGAAAGGGTAAAAGTTGGATTAAATAAACTTTTAGCTATGCACAAAGATGGCGATAGAATAGCAGTTGTTACTCATGGAGTAACTTTAAAGGCTCTATTCCATATTATAAACGATGAAAATATCAGCGATTTAGGAGCTGCAAAAGTTCCTCGAAATACAAGTTTATCAATTGTAGAATATAAGGATAAAAAATTTAATATTAAAGTTTTCTCTGATATTTCTCATCTTGAAGATTAAAGAGGTTTAAAATGAAAAGTATTAAATTAGTTTTAACAGCGTTTTCTGAATCTTTTAGTTTAATTAGAATAATTGGTTTAAAAAAATATTATTTTATTCCTGGAATTTTAGGTGCTTTCCTCTTTATTTTAATGATGATTGGAGCAAATTTTATTTCAGGTGGATTATTAAATTATTTAGAGAACATCTTTAATATCTCTGAATACCATTCAATTATCTCAATGATATTAAAAATTACTATTTGGATAGTTGTAGCATCGATATATTTTCTCATATATAAATCTGTTCTTTTAGTTATTTTATCTCCATTTATGGGATATGTTTCAGAAAAAGTTGATAATTATCTTACAGGAAAAGAGTATGATTTCTCTTTTAATGACAATATGAGATTTATTTGGAGAGGAATACAGATTGGAGTTAAAAGTTTTATAAAGCAACTTATAGGAATGTTTATAATTATGTTATGTAGTTTTTTATTTCCTATAAATCTTTCTATTCCGCTATTAATGTTTCTACTTCAAGGATATTTTACTGGATTTTCTTTTATAGATTATACTCTTGAAAGATATAATTTTACCCCTGAAGAGAGTCTAAAATTTCTAAAAAAACAGAGATTCTATTCTCTATGGATAGGAAGTATCTTTACAATTTTATTTCTTATTCCTTTTATAGGAATCTTTATTGCTCCATTAGTAACTTGTGTAGCTGCTACTAAAGTTACTTTAGAACTTTTAAAAGAAGAAAGAAATTAATAAGCAAAAGCTGAAGTTTTTAGTAACACTAATTCCTTCAGCTTTTTCATTATCTGTTTATAAATTTTACAATTAAAGATACCACTATCAAAATAACTAAAATTATTAATTTTATCTTTATTCTCTTTATATTTCCTTCTCTCCTATTAAACATATCTTCTCCTATCTTAATTCATCTATCACTGTTTCTAAAATATTTATTCCTTCATCTATTTCTTCCTCTGTACATTGAGCAAAACTTAATCTTATATAGTTATATGCCTTTTCAGAAAAAACAACCCCTGGTAAAATTCCTACTCCTCTTCTTAAAAGTTTCATATAAACAGCTTCTCCTGTTATCTCATATGGAAGTTCAACCCACAAATTCATTCCACCCTTTGGTTTATTTAATTTCAAATTTTCTATTTTTTTTAATCTATTATACATATACAGTTGCTTTCTCTTAAACTCTTTTCTTGATCTTTCAATATGTTTCTCCCATATCCCCTCTTCAAGAAAATATTGAAATACCCTTTGATTTAATCCTGAGTTTGAAATATCACTAGAGTATTTTCCACCTAATACTGAAGTTGCTATTTTTTCTGGAACTATGATAAATCCTAATCTAAATCCAGGCATAAATACTTTTGAATAGCTTTTTATATAGATTACTCTATTATTTTTATCAAAACTTTTTATACTTTTTATTCTCTCATCAGAAAAATATATATCTGAGCTACAATCATCTTCAATTATATAAAAATCATATTTCTCAGCTAATTTTAATAACTCCTTTCTTTTACTTTCAGACATAGAGATTCCAGTAGGATTTTGATAAGTTGAAGCTGTATATAAAAACCTTATTTTTTCTCTTTTTAAAATTTTTTCCAGTTCTTTTAAATCAATTCCATCTTTTTTTAATTGAACTTTCTCTACCTTTGCTCCATTATTTTTAAAACTAACTATTGCTCCTTTATATACTGGATCTTCTGTAACTACTATATCTCCTGAAATTATCATAACTTTACTTATAATATCTATCCCTTGTTGAGCTCCTGAAACAATTTGAATATTCTTTATTTCAACGTCTATACCCTCTTTTTTTAACTGCTTTTTTATACTTTTTCTAAGCTCCATATATCCTAGAGGATTTTCATATAATAGTGCTTTTCCCCCATCTCTATCTAAAATATGATTTATACTTTTTTTTAACTCTTCAACAGGTAAAAAATCTGCACTTGGAGAAGCAGTAGAGAAATCTATTCTATATTCACTATTAAAATATCCATATTTAAATATTTCATTTTCCATATGATCTTCTGGATAAAATTTTTTCTCTATATTATAATTTACATAAGCTCCACTTCCACCTCTTAAATAAATATATCCATTTTCTTCTAATTTTTCATAAGCTTTTATTACAGATGAATGGCTCACTCCAAATTTTTTAGCTAACTCTCTAATAGAAAAAATTTTCCCTTTTAACTCACCATTTTCAATCATCTCTTTTAATTTATAGTATATTTGAATATATATTTTCTCTCCACTTTTTAATGATATATCTAACATAGAATCTATCTCCTTTAAAATTGTACCGATACACTTATCCTTTTTTAATATTGAATTAATACAAATTTTATGTGATACTTATAATATAAATTACAATATATGAAACTGTATCGATACTCATATTATATATTATTCTAAAAAATATTCAATATGGAGGTTTTTACTATGTCAAAATATGAATTAAATAAAAATCTAGCTCAAATGCTTAAAGGTGGAGTTATAATGGATGTTACTAATGCTAAAGAAGCTAAAATAGCTGAAGAAGCTGGTGCTTGTGCTGTTATGGCTTTAGAAAGAGTTCCTGCTGATATAAGAAAAGATGGTGGAGTTGCCAGAATGTCTGATCCAAAAATGATAAAAGAGATTCAAGCTGCTGTTTCTATACCTGTAATGGCAAAGGTAAGAATTGGACATTTTGTAGAAGCTCAAATTTTAGAAGCTCTAGAGATAGATTATATTGATGAAAGTGAAGTATTAACTCCTGCTGACGATAAATTTCATATAGATAAAACTAAATTTAAAGCTCCTTTTGTTTGTGGTGCTAGAAACTTAGGAGAAGCACTTAGAAGAATATCTGAAGGAGCTAGTATGATTAGAACTAAGGGTGAAGCTGGAACTGGTGATATTATTGAAGCAGTTAAACACATGAGAACTGTTAATGAAGAGATTAGAAAAGTAGTATCTGCTTCTGAATCAGAACTTTTTAACATAGCTAAAGAACTTGAAGCTCCATATGAATTAGTGAAATTTGTTCATGATAATGGTAAACTTCCAGTTGTAAATTTTGCTGCTGGAGGAGTAGCAACTCCTGCTGATGCTGCACTTATGATGCAATTAGGTTGTGATGGTGTGTTTGTAGGATCTGGTATCTTTAAATCTGGAAATCCAGTTAAAAGAGCTTCTGCAATAGTTAAAGCTGTAAAGAATTATAATAATCCTAAAATTTTAGCTGAAATTTCTGAAGATTTGGGAGAAGCTATGGTAGGAATAAATGTATATTCTCTTACTGAAGAGGAAAAAATGGCAAAAAGAGGTTGGTAAATCTAATATTGCTAAAATACATTTAAATAAATAAGCTCCTAACTAACTTTAAGGCAAATGAGAGTTATAATTATAATTTTCATTTGCCTTTTTATTTACCTTAATTTTTACAATAACTTATTAAAAAAATAGCCTTGGCTTTCGCCAAGGCTAAAATTCAAACTATTTAGTTCCTTTTTTATAAGCTCCTTCAGATCCAAATACATCTAGTATTTTAGTTTTGTAGTAAGCTTTCATTTCATCTTTTGCAGCTCCAAGATATTTTCTTGGGTCGAATTCTTTAGGATTAGTTCCTAATACTCTTCTGATTGCTGCTGTAAATGCAAGTCTTCCATCTGTATCTACGTTGATTTTAGCAACTGCTGATTTAGAAGCAAGTCTTAATTGTTCATCTGGTATACCGATAGCATCTTTAACTTCTCCACCAAATTCTTTAATCATATTTGTATATTGTTGAGGAACAGCTGATGATCCATGTAATACGATTGGGAATCCTGGGATTCTTACTTCGATTTCTTTTAAGATATCTAGTCTTAATTTAGGATCTTCTCCTGGTTTAAATTTATGAGCTCCGTGAGATGTTCCAATAGCTATTGCTAATGAGTCAACTCCTGTTTTGCTTACAAATTCTTCAACTTCATTAGGGTTTGTGTAAGTATGAGATTCAGCTTTAACATCATCTTCTATACCTGCTAGAACTCCTAATTCAGCTTCAACTGTTACATCATGGCTGTGAGCATATTCTACTACTTCTTTTGAAACTTCTATATTTTTTGCAAAATCATAGTGAGATCCATCGATCATTACAGATGAGAATCCAGCTTCTACACAAGTTTTAACTGTTGCTAAATCTGGTCCATGGTCAAGGTGAAGAGCTACTGGAATATCTGATCCCATGTTTCTTGCTCTATCTACTGCTGCTTTAGCTAATAGAGGAACTACATCTGCTCCCATATATCCTAAAGCTCCTTTTGAACATTGAAGAATAACTGGTGAACCCATTTCAGCACAAGCTTCAACTATAGCAAGAGCCATTTCCATGTTGTTAAAGTTGAATGCAGGAACTGAGTATCCTTCTCTATTTGCTTTTGCAAACATTTCTTTAGTATTAGAAAGTCCTAAATCTTTATAATTGTACATTTACTTCCTCCTTAAATTAAATATATATTTTAATTCTAGCAGATTCTTGCTAGAAAATCAATTCTTTAATAGATCATATTTTTACTTTTATTTGTTTCAAAATATGCCTAAAAAACCATTTTATACGCATTCGTTTTTTTATTAGAACTAATGCTTGTGGAACTAAATCAATCACTGTTTCAATAACCTTTTGATATTTATTAAACTTTCCCCTTACTATTTTTTTTGCACTAACTATCCAAGAGATCATTAATAAATTAAATATTCTTAAGAAATTAAGTAAAAAATTAAACATTCCCTCTTCAGTTATATAAAAATTTGCAATCTTAAATAAAACTCTTCCCTCTTGTTTATAAAATAGCTGTATTAAACATGTAGAAAAATACAAAAAAAACAAGAATTTCATCTTACTTAAATTATTTTTTAACTCTTTATTAAGTATGATATTCAATAACAGAAGAATTACTGAAATACCACACATAAATTTTAAATTATTTATAAAAATATTACTTAAAAGCAGTAAAAACAAACTACTTTTTAATAACATCTATTCCACCCATGTAAGGAACTAGAGCTTTAGGAATTAAGAATGATCCATCTTCTTGTTGATAGTTTTCCATAATTGCTACTAAAGTTCTTCCTACTGCTAATCCTGATCCATTTAATGTATGGCAGAATTCGCTTTTTGAGCTTCCATTTGGTCTATATTTAAGTCCCATTCTTCTAGCTTGGAAATCTGTACAGTTAGAGCAAGATGAGATCTCTCTATATTTATTTTGTGATGGTAACCATACTTCTAAGTCATAAGTTTTAGCTGCTGAGAATCCTAAATCTCCTGAGCATAGTTGAATAACTCTATATGGTAATTCTAATCTTTGAAGAACTTCTTCTGCATTTAGAACCATTTTTTCAAGTTCATCATATGAAGTTTCTGGAGTAGCTATTTTAACCATTTCTACTTTGTTAAATTGGTGAACTCTAATTATTCCTTTTACATCTTTTCCATATGATCCAGCTTCTCTTCTGAAACAAGGTGAGTAAGCAGTATAATATTTAGGTAGATCTTTTTCATTTAAAATCTCTTGTCTGTGGATATTTGTCATAGTAATTTCAGAAGTTGAAATTAGGAACATATCATCTGATGTTCTATACATATCTTCTTCAAACTTAGGAAGTTGTCCAGTTCCTTCACAGATTTCTCTTTTTACTAAGAATGGAGTGATGTGTTCAGTGTATCCATGTTCTGTAGTGTGCATATCTAGCATAAAGTTGATTAATGCTCTTTCTACTCTTGCTCCCATTCCTCTATAAAGAACAAATCTTGATCCTCCTAATTTAGATCCTCTTTCAAAATCTAGTATTCCAAGATCTTCTCCAATTTCCCAGTGAGCTTTTGGTTCAAAAGTAAATTCTCTAGGAGTTCCCCATCTTCTGATTTCTACATTTGATTCTTCATCTTTTCCAATAGGAGTTCCTTCTTGATATACATTTGGAATTGTCATTTGGAAATATCTAAGTTTTTCATCTACTTCTGTAAGTTTAGCATCTAATTCTTTTATTTGAGCAGAAACTTTTCCCATCTCTTCAATTATTTTTGAAGCATCTTGTTTTTCTTTTTTTAATCTAGCTATTTCAGCTGATTCTGTGTTTCTTTTTTGTTTTAGTAATTCAACTTCTCCAAGAATTGCTCTTCTTTCTTCATCTAGTTTATCAAACTCTGCAAGGTCAATATTACTATTTCTATTAGCAAGCATCTCCTTTACAAGTTCTCTGTTTTCACGAATAAATTTTAACTCTAACATAGTATCTATTCTCCTCTTTCTATTGTTTATTAATTATTTATTTTATACCCTAATCTTTTAATTTTTACATCCTGTTGCTCTATTCCAGCTAAATCAAGATATGAATTTGGAGATGTATTTATTATCTCCATTTCTATCATGTTACCCTCTCTTCTAAAAGATTTTATTCTCTCTTTTAGATTTCTAGTAGTAACTTTTCCTTTTTTCTCTTTAACTTCTACAATCTCTTCTTGATTTAAAAGAGTTTCTAATTTTGTAATTATCTCCTCTTCACTTTCAATCTCGTAAACCATAATAGTATACTCTTCCATTATTGAAGCTTTTCCTATTACATCTTCTACTTTATTTACTCTAAATCCAACAACATTGCTACTGTTTAATCTATCAAAAACCTCTTCATTTGACATAGGTGTTTCTAATTCAAAGTCCATAAGTTCATTATATGCCTCCGTTCCCAAGGATATAGGACTACCAAAGGACATTTTTGGTCTTGGATGGAATCCTTGACTATATTTTACTGGAATTTGTGATTTTTTTAATAATCTATCAAAAAATCTCAGTAAATCTAAGTGGGAGATAAATTTCATCTCTCCAAACTTATCAAAATACACTCTTTTTTTCATTTTTACCTCATAATCTTATTTATTTTGTTTATATTATGTAATTTTACCACTTTATTTGATATTATTCAATTATTTTTCTTCTAATTTTTTTTCAATTGCTCTTACTCTCTTCAATAATTCAGGAAGTTTTTTCCAAGAAACTCTGACCTTTAGATCTTCTTTATGATCCATTAATGGATATCCTGAAAGCATTTGATTATCTGCTACATTTCCTGTAACTCCTGATTTAGCTGCTATTACAACATTATTTCCAATTTTTAAATGACCAGCTACTCCAGTTTGTCCAGCTAATGTTGTATTATTTCCTACTTCTACACTTCCAGCTATACCAACTTGTGAAACAAGTAAGCAGTTTTCTCCAATAATATCATTATGAGCTATTTGAACTAAATTATCTATTTTAGTGTATTTTTTTATAACTGTATTTCCTATTGTTCCTCTATCAACTGTTGTATTTGCTCCAATCTCTACATTATCCTCAATAACAACATGCCCTATTTGATCTATCTTAGTATTATTCCCATTTATTTTTATAAATCCAAATCCATCTGAACCTATTACACAACCTGGTTGAAGAACACAATTTTTACCTATTTCACAAAACTCTCTAATTGAAACATTTGAATAGATAATTGTTCCCTCTCCTATTTTTACCCCTTCGCATATTGTTACATTTGGATATATAACTACATTATCTCCAATCTCTACATCATGTCCTACATATACATTTGGAGCTAATTTTACATTTTTTCCTATCTTACTTGAATCTTCTATCATCTTTTCAAAAGGTTTAGTTTCTCTTTTAAAGAAATTTAAAAGTTTTGGCATCAATGTTCTTGGATTTTCTTTAACTTTTAAATATGTTTTACCTATATCCTCTGGTAAAGGAATATCTGGAACTATTATAACTTTTGCCTTTGTCCCTTGAAGATTTTTTAAAAATTTTTCATCTGATGCAAATGTTAAACTATCCTCCTGTGCTTGAAAAAAGGGAGCAAGTCCAGAAATATTTTCTAGACTTAAATCTCCCTTTACTTCACAACCAAGGAGGGTAATTAAATCAGCTAATTTATAGTTCATAATTACCTCCCTAAAATATTTCTATTTCTTTATTTTTTCCATAGTTGTTATTACTTGAGTTGTTACATTTTCTCCACCAAATTTAACTGCTCCAGCTTCAAGTATATAATCATATTTTCCTGATTTTGCTACTTCATCTATAGCTTTATTTAAAGTTACTTCAATAGCTTGGAATCTTGTAAACTCTTCCTTACTTAATTTAGTTTGTGAATCTTGAATAAATTTTTGGAAAGTTTTTACTTGATTTTCAAATTCTTTTTTTTCTTTATCTGTAACTTTACTTCCCTTTGATTGAAGTTCTAATTGAGCTTTTTGAAGAGCAACTTCCTTTTGTTTTATCTCATTTTCAAGTCTAGTTTTTTCTTTATTTAGATTTTCTTGAACAACTCTAGTTTGTGAAAATTTTGAAAATGCCTCTTGTGAATTTACATATCCTATTTTTACTGCAAATGCTGATGCTGAAAGCACTAAAGCCATTACTGGTACTAATATTTTTTTCATTTTAGCTCCTCCGATTTGTAATTTATTTAGATTAGAATGATTGTCCCATATTGAAATAGAATTCCATTCCATCATCCATCTTATCTCCTACTGGCCATCCAAAGTCAAATCTTAATGGACCAATAGGTGTATTAAGTCTTAAACCTACCCCAGCTGTTGTTGCTATTTTATCAGGGAAATCTGCATTATGATAATAATCTTGAGCTCTTCCTGCATATTTCCAAGCTCTTCCTGCATCAAAGAACACAACAAATCCTAATATATCATTAATTTGTGTTCTATTTTCTATTGTACCAACAAGTTTTTGAGTTCCTTTGAAGAATCCTCCTTCATATCCTCTTAGAGTACTTCCTCCACCAACCCAGAATCTTTGTCCCTCTTTAGTAGTATCAGTCATTATTCCACCAACTACTTTATAGGCAAATGTATTGTTTTTAAAGAATCCTCTATGATATTTTCTAAGTTCTAAAGTAACATTTCCAAAAACATCTCCATCATATCCATTAGCATATCCACCTTCTAATTGAAGTTTTGCATATTCTCCTGCTGTTGGATTCCAGAAATGGTTTCTTGTATCATAAGTAATCGAAGGGAAGATACTCCAAATAAAGTACTTGTCATCCATTCCTTTTACTTCACTATGATTTCCTTCTTTCCAGTAATAATTACCATTTTTATATTCAAACTTATCTTTATCAGCTTCCTCTTCAACATATTCTAATTTTGTTCCGATTCCTAATCTTACATTTTTAGTAATTCCTTTTCCTACATTGAATTTAGCTCCAATAGTATCTATTCTATTGAATAATGCACTATCATCATCTTCATAAGTATTTTTATAAATACTCCATCCCCAAGAGATTCTATCTGTATCTTTAATCCATGGGTCATAGAAGTTAATTGAGAAGCTACTGTAATCTTCATCTGATTTTTCAAATGTAACTCCTAATTCTTGTCCTTTTCCCTTCCAGTTAGTATCTTTTATTGAAAGAGTTCCTAAAAGTCCAATTTCAGATCCATAAGAGATTGCCCCTTGAAGTATAGCTGTTCTCTCTTCATCAAATAGAAGTACTATTGTTCTTCCATCAGGATCTCCAGGTATTGGTCTTGCTTCATATTTTACATTTTTAAAGTGTCCTAATCTCATTAGATTTTTTACACTTTCATCATATTTCTTAGAGTTAAATATCTCATCTTTTGAGAACTCTAACTCTCTTTCAATAACATAATCTTTTGTTTTTAAAACGTCATCTGTAGGTTTTCTTCTAGCACCTTTTTGCTTAGTTACCATTTTCTTAAATTGAATATCTCTTACTTTTCCTTCACTTAAATATATTTCAAGCTCAAGGTTTCCATTGATAACTACATCGGCAACTTCAGTAAGTGTATATCCATCATCTTGATATTTTCTTAAAATTCTATCTCTATCTTCTCTAATAGTATTGATATTAAATACTTTTCCAGGTTCAGTTCTAATAACTTTTAAAAGTTCATCTGTTGAATAAACAGTATTTCCTATAATATTTACACCATTTAATACAGGATTTTCCATAACAGAGTAAATTATTTTTACTCCATTTCCACTTTTAACAACATCTGGAATTACATCTCTAAAGTATCCACTTTCAATAAGATTTTTATGTCCTTCTATAATCTTATTTTTAGAAAAATATCCACCTACTTTAACAGGAACTAATTTAGTAAGTTCATCTTTACTTACATATTGATTTCCTACAAACTCAACTGAGTTTACAAGTAGTGAAGTGTCCACTTTTCCTCTTTCAGAGAGTGGAATAATTCCACTTTTTTCAAGTACAGATTTAGCATCTCTGTTTTCTAGTACATTTACTATTAATTTTATACCACCATCATATACTACTGGTTGTACAGCAACATCTGCAACATACTCTAATCCTTTGATGTTTTTGTAATCTTCAATCATATTTTCTGTTACAAACTTATTTCCCTCTTTTGAAACCATAACATCTAAAATAATTTCATAAGGGATTTCTCTATTGTTTACTACTTCTATTTTTTTTATGCTGTAGTTAGATTCAGCAGCAAAACTTAGAAGTCCCAATAGAAAAAGCATCAGTGCTACTAATTGTTTTCTCATCCTTACCTCCGTTCAATTACTTTATAAAGATATCTAATAGATTATCATATTTTTTCTCAAATTTAAAGTCTATATGATAATTTATTGCATCTTTTGTTTTTTCATCTGATTTTACCTTAACTCCCTCTGGTAATTTCCCAGCTCCTATTCCTATAGATCTTCCAGGTTTAAATCTATATTCTATTGAGAAGTCATACTCATCAAATGCCCCACTATTTTTTTCTGTTTTATCTGTGCTATCATCTCCTAACAAGTTTCCTCTAGCTACCCAATATAATTTATCTTTATAAATATTATCTTCTGCCTCTATAATTGCTCCTAATCTTAATCTATTATTTTCCTCGTTAGGATTATTGCTATTCTCATCTGTCATTATATTTGATTTTATTCTAAATTTAGAAATATTCAAAGTATTTTTTACTAAATTAGAAATAGGTTTAAATAATGTTTGTGATAATTGACTTCCTATAACTGTCTTTATCAAAGTAGTTGAAGCTCCATCTGAAAACTCCTCACTACTATCTCCAACTAATAGAGATGACAAATTACCACTTGAACTTCCATTTTTAGATGTTATTGTAAATTTAAGATCATCTAATTCTCCATTTATACTCATTCCTATCTCATCATTATCAACTTTTACCTTTGAATCTATTATCAATGTAGGGTTAACATTTGGTAAATAATCTTTTCTATCATTGAAAATAACCATTGCTTTATCTAGCTTAAATGTATTTCCATTGACTTCTAAAGATCCATTATTTACTTCTATATCTCCTAATAAAAGTAACTTTCCATTTTTTCCACTAATATTTCCATTTACAGCAACTCCACCTGTTACATCACTTACAAATACATTTAAATCTTGAATATCTAGATCAACATCATCCTTGGTTCTAAAGTTTATATCCAATTCCAAAGCTTTTTCAAAAACTGTGTCTATTTTAAAATCTTCTCCTAACTCCTCACTATTATTAATAACAGTTGATGAAGTTTTAAATAAAAAGTTCTTTATAATTTGAAATATAGTTTTTGAATTATTAGGAATATCTGAAACTTTTCCATCAAGTATAGTAATATCTCCTTTTAAAAGGCTATTTTTCATATTAAAATTACTATTGAATAAAAGATTAAAATTCTTACCATATCTATAATCTATGTTTTCACTTTTTAAGCTTACATCATATTTTAGATCCTCTAAATAGTATGGATTCTCTGAAATCTCTGTTAATGTTGGAAGTTCTAAGAAACCTTTTACTTCAACATCTCCTTTATTTAAAATTCCTTTTAAATTTTCAATATACAAAAGTTGTTTATCCAATTTTATAGTACTATTTAGATTATTTAAATCAATATAGATATCATCATAATTTAAACCAAAGTTATTTAACTTAAAATAACCTTTGTTTCCTGTATCTTGAAGTTGTAAATTAAGTGTTGCATCCCCTTCTATATTAGTTATACCATATTTTTTCAAAAAAATATTTAAAAAATCTAAATTTATCTTTGAAGAGTCTACAAAAAAATTATATTTTTGATTTTTTAATCCTATGTTTCCATTTGAATTTAATGAGTTATTTAGATATTTAAAAGAAAATGCCTCTAAATTTAAGTTATCTAAATTTCCATTTAATTTTACTAAGAAATTTTTGAAATTAACATCTTGCATAGAAATTTGTGGGCTTTGCAATGTTAAATTATAGATTAAATCCTCTGCTGTTCCCTCTAATTTACCATTTGCTAAAATAGATCCCTTTATATTTTCATTACCTATATACTCTTCTAAATTCACTAAATTTATATTTTGATTTTTTATCTCAGCATCTATAATTTTAGTAGTCAAATCATAATTTGCTGTTAGTTTAATTATATCATGCAATTTGCTATTTGAGAGAATTATTTTATCTAATTTTATTTCTCCTGTTAAAATATCATCTGTTTTATAATTTCCCTTAACATATATATTAGGAAGTCTTTTCCCTCTCAAATAAATTTTATCAATAGTAGATTCTATTCCTATATCTGCTTTTTTAGCCTCACCTTTTGCTTTTATTGTTCCTATAACCCTATATTTTAAGTTTGTATCTGAGTAATACTCTGAAGGATCATCCTCTATGATATTTAATATTGCAGAATATTTTTTATCTTTTATTGAATAATATCCATTTAAAATATTAGTGTTTAGATATATTTTATTAAACTTCATTTTAAAATCTGAATAGTTTATATTACCAGAAATTTTCAGATCTTTTTTCCCCTCAACAAGCTCAACTGTTGTATCATTTATTTTTATGTCAACCTTTGGATTATTTATCTTTCCAGTTACCTTTCCTTGAATATCATTCAAATAAAATCTAGGATATTCTAAATTAAATTTTTCAAAGCTAAGCCCATTTATTGCAAAATCCATATTTGATTGAAGAGTTTTCAGATTAATAGTTCCTTTTCCATTTAACATACTATTTTCAAAATCTTTCAATTCAAATATATTATTTTTTATTCTAAAACCTAATAATATTCCATTTATATCATAATCACTATATTTTAACTGTCCTATCTCTCCATTAAAATCAAGATATAACTCTTTAGATTTTTTTAAATCTAAGTTTCCATGAATATTATTAATCTCACCAATATATTTTAGAGAAAAATCTTTTATATCTAGATTAACTCCAGTTTCTTCAGCCTCTTTATATATTTTTCCTTTAAGAGTAGTCAATATCTCTAAATCATTCTCTTTAAGTTTAAAATTATTACTTTCAACTAAAAGATTATAATCTAATTTATTTAGATCAACATCTCCAGTTAAAATCAAACTATCTTTCTCTTGATTTTCACCTTTAGCTATAAGTTTATCAATTGTAATCTTATTGTTTTCAGCTATAAAATCAAGTGCAAGGTTAGCTCCATATAGATTTATATCTATAACTCCACTACCCCTTTCAAGATTTTTCTTTGTTAAATCATATTCAATAGAGTATTTCCCATTTCTATAAAGTAAAATTTTATTTATTTTTGAGAAATATATCCCTCTTACTTTTAGTATATTAGATATGAAGTTAAATTTAAAATCCTCTTCTCCTGTATCAAAGTTAAAACTTCCTTGAATATTTGGAAGGAAATCTTTTACTCCTTTTATATTATTTAGAGAAAAATCTATATTTCCTTCACTATTGATATAATCTAATTTTAAAGAAAGATCTTTTTTAATATTTGTATCTTTTATTCCTAATACAGAATTTAATTTTTTTATATGTAATCCCTCTTTATCATAGATAAAATTACCTTTTAAATTTTCTATTTCTAGATTCTCTACAAAAGATTTTTTTATAATATAATCAATTGTTACTGAAAAACCATTATCTTTATTTAAATTCATATTAAATTTAACATCATCTATAAAAATATTTTCCAATGGTAGATTTTTATCCTTTAATAATGAGTATTTTTTTAATTCATCATATGAGATATTTTTAGCTGAAAAATCAATATTTAATTCTCCATTTTCATCAAATACAAGTAAAAACTTATCCTTTGTTTTAAAAATTTCATAATTAGCTTTTACTTCTATTCTCTTACCTAAAAAATCAACTGTTCCGTCCAAAACTTTTACATCAGCATCTAAATCTTTATATCTCACTGTTACATCTTTAAAATCTGCTCCACCAAACATTCCCTTTGGAGAGATAGATAGATCTAAATTGAGTTTTCCACCATTAAAATCTACCTCTTCTCCATCATAGGCATATTGTAAAAGATCATCTCTCACACTGATATTTTTTAAGATTATTGTCATATCATATGGTTGTTCACTTGTATTTAGTTTATAAGTATAAATTTGTCCATTATTGCTACCAGTAAACTCCATATCAATTCCAGTTTCTTTACTGAAAGTTAGATATCCATTTGTATTATAAGCTGTTTCTTTTATTGGATTTCTATATGAAAGATCTGTAAAATTTGTTGTAGCATTTATAGCAGTTATTTTATCTATTGGTACTGCAATTCCTGGTTTATATACTTCCTCTTTTTTTACTTCAACCTTTTCTGTTTCAACTTTATTTTTCTCTTCCTTAGTTCCACCTGTAAAAGCTGTGACTATATTTATATCACCATTTTTTTCTCTAGTTATATTGGCGATTCCATCATAAATTATAATCTCCTCTATTCTAAGATCTTCTAAAGATTTTTTAGAATAAAGTATATCCACTTTTGGTGCATCTATAATTATCTCTTTTTTATTGATAATTTTTAGATCCCTTACCTCTATCTTATTCTCCTTAAATTCTATTGAAGAACTTGATATTGTTGTCCCTAAAACCATTTGAACAATAACTTCTATTGTTTTAGGAAGGTGATAAACTACTGCCCAATATCCCCCAAGAAAGACAAAAACTGTTGTTAACATTGTTATTACTTTTTTCTTATTCTTTTGATAAAACTCTTTCATCTTTTCCTCCTAAATTATAGAGGTCTTTTTAAAGGTATTCCTGATCTTCTTGGATATTTTTTATCATTTGATTCAAATTTTTTAATTCTAATTACTACCCTAGAATCATTACAAAATGGAAGATTTAAGTCATAGATATTTTCTATTCTACCTTTTAAAATATTCAGAGCATTTGTTGCCTCTTGCTCCTCACCTGTTCCTTCCATTTTTTGTGAAAGAAATTCACCATCTATTTTTAAGAAAGGAAGTATGTATTCTAAGATTGTACTAAGTTTCGAAACTCCTCTGCATAGCCCTAAGTCATAACTCTCTCTATTCTCATCATTTATATAATCTTCCGCTCTTGAAGTAACAACAGTTACATTTGTCAAATCTAAATTTTCTTTTGCTAATTGAAGAAATTTAGTTTTCTTTCCTATTGAATCCATCAAAGTAAACTTTATTTCTGGATTAAAAATAGCTAAAACCATTCCTGGAAATCCAGCTCCTGTTCCTATATCTATAGCTTTTTCAGTTCCCTCTTTGATCAGATTTTGAAGTAATAAAGAGTCTAAAAAGTGTTTCTCTATTATTCCCTTCTCATCTCTTATTGCTGTTAAATTTGTATGAGAATTATATTCAACTAACAGATTTAGATACTTTATTAAATTGTCTATTTTTTCCTCTGTATATTCTAAACCAATTTTTTTTATTCCTTCTAAAAGGTATTCTCTCATATTAGTTACCCCTTGTCTTTAAGTATATTAAAAGTACTTGTATATCTGCTGGAGATACTCCAGAGATTCTTGATGCTTGTCCTATATTGTATGGTCTTACACTCTTTAATTTGTCCTTTGCTTCCTTTGGAATATTTTCCATTGAGTCATAATCAATATCAGCAGGTATCTTTTTATTTTCAAGTCCTTTATGTTTTTCTATCATCTTCATTGATCTTTCAATATATCCTGAGTATTTAACTTGAACCTCTACTTGATACTCTGTATCCTTTGGACACTCCTCTCCTAAGTCAAGTCCAGCCCCTTCAGCTATATATTTTATATCACTATATTTTACTTCTGGTCTTCTTAAAAGCTCAAAGTATGTACATCCATCTTTCAATTCAGCTTCGTTATATTTTCTCAACACCTCATTTACTCTTGGATTACTTGGTCCAACATAATTTTTTTCTAAAATATCTTTTATTCTTTCTACATCTTGCTCTTTTTTTACAACTCTTTTATACTCTTCCTCTGGAAGTAATCCTATCTCATATCCTATTTTAGAAAGTCTTAAATCTGCATTATCCTCTCTTAGAAGAAGTCTATATTCACTTCTAGCTGTAAACATTCTATATGGCTCATTTGTTCCCTTAGAAACTAAGTCATCTATCAATGTTCCAATATATGAATCTGCTCTATCTAAAATAACAGGTTCTTTCCCTTGCATCTTTCTAACAGCATTAATTCCTGCTATAAGCCCCTGTGCTCCTGCTTCCTCATATCCTGATGTTCCATTTATCTGTCCAGCAAGAAATAAGTTTTCTACTGTTTTACTTTCTAAGCTATATTTTATCTCTTGAGGTGGAATATAATCATACTCTATGGCATAAGCATATCTCATAATATGAGCATTTTCCAATCCCTCTATATTTTTTACCATTCCATCTTGTACATCTGTTGGTAATGAAGAAGATAATCCTCCTAAATAGATCTCATTTGTATCATACCCCTCTCTTTCAAGGAAAAGATGGTGTTGATTTTTATCTGTATATCTAAATACTTTATCCTCTATTGAAGGACAATATCTTGGTCCAGTTCCATGAATTGTTCCATTAAATAGAGGTGATCTATCTTTATTGCTTTTTATAATATCATGCACTGTTTCATTTGTATGAGTTATATAACAAGAGATTTGTTTTCTTCCTATTAACTCTTCATCTGGCGTTCTAGTAGAGAACTTCAATATCTCATCATATTCTCCAGGTTGCTCTTCAACTTTTGAAAAATCTATGCTTCTTGCATCTATTCTAGAAGGTGTTCCAGTTTTAAATCTAGCAAGTTTTAATCCAGCCTTTTCAAGTGATAATGGTAAATCCTCTGAAGAAAGTTCTCCCATTCTTCCACCGCTAAAGTGTTTATCTCCAATATGAATAAGCCCTCTCATAAATGTTCCTGTGGCTATGACTACATATTTAGCTCTATACTCTACACCTTCTCTTGTTTTAACTCCTATTACTTTTCCATCTTCAACTACTATATCAGTAACCATTCCTTGAATAGAGCATAGATTTTCACAATTTTCAATTGTTTTCTTCATCTCTTTGCTGTATCTTACTTTATCTGCTTGGGCTCTTAAAGCTCTAACTGCTGGTCCTTTTTTAGTATTAAGTACTCTTATTTGAATAAAAGTCTTATCTATATTTCTTCCCATCTCTCCACCTAGAGCATCTATCTCTCTAACTAGATGAGATTTTGCTGGTCCTCCTAAAGAAGGGTTACAAGACATGACTCCTATATTATCAAGAGTTATTGTAAAAATAGCTGTTTTAGCTCCCATTCTTGCTGCTGCTAAAGCTGCTTCACAACCTGCATGACCTGCTCCTACTACAATAACATCATAATTTTGCATTTTTTCCTCCTAAAAATCTATAAATTAATTACTTTAAATTCTCTAAATAATCAGCTGTTTTAGTATCTGTGATTACTAAAAGAATATCTCCTTTTTCTATCAAACTATCTGCTGATGGATTTGGTGTTAAAGATTGATTCTCTTTCTTTATTCCAACAATATTTACATTATATTTCTTTCTAATATCTAATTGAATCAAAGTTTTACCCCAGAATACTGAAGGTGCTTTTACTTCTAACAATAAAAATTCTGAAGAGAATCTCAAATGTTCTATCATATTTGGTTCCATTGCAAGTTGAGCAACTCTTCTTCCCATATATTCTTCAGGATATATTACCTTAGTAGCTCCTATCTTAGCCAAAACTTTTCCATGGCTCTTACTATTCGCCTTAGCAATGATCTTTTCTATCCCTAACTCTTTAAGATTAAGAGTTATCATAATACTAGCCTCAACATCTCCAGTACAAACAAAAGCAACATCAAAATTACTTACTCCTAATTCTTTTAAACTTTTCATATCTGTTGCATCAACAATTACTGCATTATCAACTATATTTCCATTTATAGCCTCTTGTATCAATTCTTCATTCACATCAATAGCCAATACTTCCTCATTAGATTCATATAGAGTTTGTGCTATACTTGTTCCAAATCTTCCAAGTCCTACTACTAAATACTCTCTCATTTTTCCTCCAAATCTTATCCTACTAAAATATTTTCCTTAGGATATTTTATCAATGCTTTTTTCTTATCTTCTCCTATAGCCAATGCAAATGTTAAAGGGCCTAATCTTCCTACAAACATTGTTACTATAATCAATAGTTTAGATATAGAAGATAACTCTGGTGTTATTCCTAAAGTTAATCCTACTGTTCCAAAGGCTGAAATAACTTCAAAAATAATCTCTTCAACAGGAAAATCTTCAATTATTAATAATAAAGTTATTATTACACTGACATAAGTCAATGCTAAAACTAGGATTGCCAGAGCCCTATTCATAACTTCCCAATCTAATCTTCTATTGAAAATCTCAATACTCTCTCTCTTTTTAACTATTCCTATTACATAAAACAAAATTATACCGAAAGTTGTAGTTTTTATTCCTCCCCCTGTTGATCCTGGAGATGCTCCAATAAACATAAGAATACAACAAATAAAAATAGTTGCTGCTCTTAAATCTTGAAGTGGAATTGTATTAAATCCTGCTGTTCTTAAAGTTACACTTTGAAAATATGAAGCTAAAATCTTTTGAAAGAAATTTAAGTCTCCTAAAGTTGCTGGATTTGAATACTCTAAAACAAAAAATACAATCATTCCCCCAAAAGTAAGAATCATTGAGATTATAATTGCTACTTTTGAAGTAAGATTAAATCTATCAATTCCCCTTCTTATAACCATTATTACTGAACTAATAACTGCAAATCCTATTCCACCAAGAGTTATAAGATAAGCTATTGTCAAGTTTATAACTGGATTAGCTTTGTATGCCTCTAAGTTTGTTGAAAAAAGAGCAAATCCAGCATTACAAAAAGCTGAAACTGAATGAAATACTCCAAAGAACAATGCTTTATCAAAAGGCATCTCTTTAGAAAATTCCCAAGCTAAAATCAATGCTCCTACACTTTCAATTACAAAAACTGTTAAAAGAAGTTTTCTTATAAAATTAGATATCTCTCCACTACTATCCGCATTTCTCTCCTCTTTTAACAACTCTCTTTCATGAAAAGTCATTCTTTTTCCCATCATCATAAAGATAATTGAAGAAAAAGTCATTACTCCTAATCCACCAAGCTGAATAAAAAATAGTATTATTAAATCTCCTACTGGATTAAAAACTTTACTTACGTCTACTACTGTTAGTCCTGTAACACAAATTGCAGAAACGATTGTAAACATAGATTCTAGAAACCCTAAACTCTCCCCTTCATTTAAAGAAAAAGGCATCATTAACAACAATGTTCCAATTATAATAGCTAATAAAAAACCTATTATCAATTTCCTTGAAGGAGATAGTTTGTTAAAATATTCTAAACTCATTCTTTAGCTCTCCTTTTTTCTATCTTTGTATAATTTTATCTTATTAATTATACATTATTTTATCTTCCCTTTCAATCTAAAAAGTTCTTTCTAATTATTTATCCTAAAAAAGCGGATAAAAAAAGATTATTGAGAATAAATTTTCTTATCCCCAATAATCAACTAACTTTTTCACTTATTTTCTAATAAAAAATCACTTTTCCCACCAGTCTTACTTATAAGCTTTATATCTCCTATAATCATATGCTTATCTATAGCCTTACACATATCATATATTGTTAGAGCTGCCACACTGACTGCTGTTAGAGCCTCCATTTCAACTCCAGTTTTACCAGTTGTTTTGACTGTTGCCTCTATCCAAATTTTATCATTTTCTACTTCAAAATTTATATCTGCCCCTGTTAAAAGAATGTTATGACACATTGGAATTAGATCCCATGTCTTTTTAGCTCCACATATCCCTCCAATTTGAGCAACTGAAAGTACATCACCTTTTTTTAACTTTCTATCTTTTATAGCTTGAATTGTACTCTCTGACATTTGAATATATCCTCTGGCTATAGATTTTCTTTGAGTCTCTTTTTTTTCACTTACATCTACCATTCTAGCCATTCCATTTTCATTAAAATGTGTAAAATCCATCTCTATTTTTTCTCCTCTTTACTTTTTATTTTTTCAACATTTATCTTATTTCTAGAATCCAAAACTTTAAAACCATATTTTAAAAATATCTCTCTTGAATTTCCATTACCTAAAAACTTATAAAACTCTCTTGTCTCTTCTCTCTCTTTTCCACTTAATATTCCACAACTATATACAATAGGTGTATGAAGCTCATTAGAAACTTCATAAACTATTTGAGCATTTTTCATAACTTTACTCTCTGTTTTATATATAAAAGCATAATCTACTTCATATAGATCTACATATTGCATAGCACTTCTAACATCTCTAGTTAAAATTATATTTGGTTTCATATCTTCAAATAGATTTAATTTTTTTAAGATTTCTAGCGAATAAACTCCAGCAGGAGAATATTCTGGATCGCCTATTGCCACTCTATACCCCTTTATCTCCTCTAATTTATCAATTTTTTTTCTTCCTGCTATAATTATACTATTTTCTAAAATCTCTTTACTTTCTGATATTACTTTCTCTTTTTTTAACTCATTCATATCCTCTTTTGAAGATAAAAGAATAAGATCTAAATTCGTTCCATTTAAAGCTTGTTTTCTCAAAAGTTTAGAAGCATCAAACTCAATATTAACTATTATATTTTTATTTGACTCTTGAAATTGTTCTACTATTTGATTAAGTGCTCCCTTTAAACTTATCTCTGCCCCTACAGTAATAACTTTTTTTTCCTCTTTTGCACATCCTAAAATAAAGATAAAAAATATATTTATAATAAAGAAAACCACTGTTTTTCTCTTCATTTTTCCACCTCATTTTTTATTATCATCTGAAATAATTTTAACAAATTTTAAATAATATATCAAGCAATCTACCTTGAACTTTTCAAACTTATGTTTTAAAATTCATATATATTAAAAATTTAAAAGGATGTGTTAAAATGTTTAGAGCTGCTATTGTTTGTATGAGTGATAAAGGATATAAAGGTGAAAGAGAAGATATTTCTTCCAATGTTATTGAAGAAATTTTATTAAAAAATAGTTATACTATTACTGAAAAAATTATAATTCCTGATGAATACTCTTTAATTAAAGATACTCTAAAAAATATTTGTGACAGTAATCTTGCTGATTTAATAATTACTACTGGGGGAACTGGATTTTCTAAAAGAGATGTAACTCCTGAAGCTACACTAGAGGTTTGTAATAAAGTTGTACCTGGAATACCTGAAGCTATTAGAGCTTATTCAATGACTATTACAAAAAGAGCTATGCTTTCAAGATCTGCTGCTGGAATTAGAAAGAATACTCTTATAATTAACCTTCCTGGAAGTCCTAAAGCTGTAAGAGAATCTTTAGAGTATATTATATCTACTCTTAATCATGGACTTGAAATTTTAGTTGGTTCTGCTAGTGATTGTGCTAGAAAATAATAAAACTATAATATATCTAACTAAGCTCAGTTATCTAGCACATCGCTAGGTTTTGACAAAGTACCTTTACATTAGCGATTATTAGTCAAGTTAAGTTATCTAAATTTCTTTTTTTAACATCAAGTTGTCTCCATGTCAGTGAATAAAGAATCCCTATAGCTTATTCCGTTGAAAATGCAAAACTCGCTCTGCAAGCTCCGCTCAAACACGTTGCATTTTCTTAACTGAATTTCGCTAAGGGTTTCTAATATTCACCTCCAAATTACGTCAACTTGATGTTAGGAATAATAATATTTTTACTTTTTATTAAAATGCTATATTATAGTTTATTTAACTTTATTTTTAGTTAGCTCCATATAACAAACTGTACATACTCCATTATAGTGATTTCCTACTGAAATTCCATCACTATCAGCCTCAACCTCTCCTATCATTACATTCATTGTAGCCTTTCTTTTTCCACATTGTCCACATACAGTCTTTATCTCATTTAAAGTTGTCATATATGGAAGCATATAGGCAACTGTTGGGAATAACTCCCCTCTAAAGTTACTCATCAATCCATATAAAAAGATATTAATATCAAAATCTATCATTACTTGAACTAATTGATCGCAATGATGTTTTGATAAAAATTGAAATTCATCAATTAAAAGTAGATCTAATTCATGATTTTTACAATATTCATAAAAATTAAACTCCTCATCTACAACAACTGCCTCTATTGTATATTCCATAGCTCTACTTGAAACTACATGTCCATCTCTATCATTTTTATAAGGTTGAAAAACCTCTACTTTTTTCCCTACACTTCTATTTCTATGAGCTGTTAAAAGTAGCTCAGAAGATTTTCTTGATCCTACAACTCCATAATAAAAATTAATTTTTCCTGACACAAAAATGCCCTCCTTAATAAAATCTATTTTTCTATTATAACACTTTATAAAAATAAAGCTAATATAATAATCATATTTTTTTCTTTTTTTCTTTACTAAAATATATTATAATTAATACATTGTGAGGTGATAAGATGTTTTCGATAAAATATAAAATTAAACAAGAGGATATTAATTATGGTGGACATGTTGGAAATGAAAGAGCTCTACTTTTCTTTCAAATGGTTAGAATTAAATTTTTTGAGTCACTAGGATTATCTGAACTTAATATAGGTGATGGAATAGGAGTAATTCAAAGAAATAGTTATGTTGAATATAATAAAGAGCTATTTTTAAATGATGAGATTACAATTAAGATAACTAAAATCGATTTGGAAAAAACTAAGTTTAATTTTCATTATGAAATTTATAATCAAGAGGATAAACTAGCAATAAATGGATCTACTCTTCTACTTGCTTATAATTATGAAGAAAAAAAATTAAAAAAAATTCCTGAAATGTTTAGAGAGAAAGTTGAGGGATTGTTATGAATATTTTAATTAGTGGTTGCCTTTTAGGATTAAAATGTAGATATGATGCTAAAGAAAAAAAATTACCTGAAATTGAAAAACTTATGGAATTATACAATCTTATTCCTATCTGCCCTGAACAACTTGGAGGCTTACCAACACCAAGAATTCCTGCTGAAAGAGTAAAAGATAGGGTTATAACTCAAGCCGGAGCAGATGTAACTGAAGAGTATCAATTAGGAGCTAAAGAGGCTTTAAAAATTGCTAAACTGTATAATTGTAAAAAAGCTATTTTAAAAGAAAAAAGTCCCTCTTGTGGTTGTGGAAAAATTTATGATGGAACTTTTTCTAGAAATCTAACTGATGGAAATGGTGTTACAGCTAATCTTTTAATAGATAACGGAATTGAAATTTTTGGTGAAAGTGAAATTGAAAAATTTTTAAAATAAATTAAAGAGGCTATTGCATTTGTGCAATAGCCATTTTAAAACTTCTTTATTTTTCTATTTTTTCTTTTTAATAAACTATATAGCCACATTATAATACTACTTATCCAAAGAGATACTAATATTAAAATCATAGCCTCTCTGTCATTGCCACTTTCAACAGCTGAGTATATAGCAGTTGGAATAGTTTGAGTTTTGTGAGGAATATTCCCAGCAACCATTAAAGTAGCTCCAAACTCTCCTAAAATTCTTCCCATTCCCAATATGATCCCAGCTATTACCCCATTTTTTGCCATTGGAAAAACAATATATCTAAACATCTGAAAATTATTTGTTCCCATTAATATAGCCTCTTCTATATACTCCTTTTCAATAGAGATAATGGCTAAATTTATACTTTGATATACTATTGGAAGAGCAACAACAACCCCTGATATTATAGCTCCATATATTGAAAATGTAATCCTTATATTACAGATTTCAAAGAGAAAATTTCCAATTACCCCTTGAACACCAAAAACCAAAAGGAGAAAATATCCTGTTACTGATGGTGGTAAAAATAGAGGCAATGTGACAAAAAACTCTAAAACTACCTTTAATTTCTGAGGAAGATAGCTTTTTATATAAAGAAGTAAAGTTGCTAAAAATGTAGCTATAATAATTCCTATTGTTACAATAAATAGAGAGTTTTTTATTGCAAAATACATACTACATCACAACAAAACCATATTTTTTAAATACTTCTTTATTCTCTCTTAAAAATTCAAATAATTTTTTTACATCATCTGAATTATTTAATATAGCTACTGAATATATTACTTTATCATATGAATTTTCTGGAAACTCCTCTACAACTATTGGATTTTTCATTCTATTTTTATCTGAATTATAAATCACTCCAAAATCAGCCTCTCCCATTTCAACATATTGAACTACTGCACTTACATCTTTAGCATAGACAAGTTTCTCTCTATTTAACTTATCTAAAATTTCAAGATTTTTTAAAGCTGTCAATGTGTAATTTCCAACTGGAGCTGTATCAGGATTTCCTATAACTAAATAAATATCACTATTTTTTAATCCTTCAATTGAATTTACACTACTTTTACTATATGGACTTTTCACTAAAATCAATGAGTTAGATAGAAAATCATAGCTGTTTTCTTTTTTCGCCATATCTTTATCCACTAATATTTTTACATTTTTTTGATCTGCTGAAATAAAAAGATCTACTGGCACTCCATTTTCAATCTGTGTTCTTAAAGTTCCTGATCCTCCTAAGTTTAAAAGAACTTTATCTCCACTTAATTTCTCATATTCAGGAAGTATCTCCTCTAAACAATTTTTTAAACTAGCTGCTGCACTTACAACAATCTCCTTTGAAAAAGTTGAAACAGATAATAGTAAGGCTAAAATTAAAATTGTTAATCTTTTCATAATTCCCCCTTTATCTCCTAATATCAAGTTGTAGAAAAATTAGCTTAACTTATTTCCCAAATGAGCAGTGTGGAAAATGACAAACTTCACAATTTAAACACAAGCCTCCATGTCCATATTTAGCAATCTCTTTAAATGTCAATTTTTCTTCTGCTAATACCCTTGGTAAAACTAAATCAAATACAGTTCTTTTAGCATACATCACACAACCTGGTAGCCCTAAAATTGTCTTATTATCTTTGTATGCCACTAAAAGCATAGCCCCAGGAAGTACAGGTGAACCATAAGTTACAAGCTCCCCTCCAACCTCTTTAATTGAAGTTGGTGTCATATCATCTGGATCTACTGACATTCCTCCAGTACATATTATAAGTTCAGCCTCACTATTTAAAGCTTTTTCTATCTCTGATTTTATCATCTCTTTATCATCTGGACAAAATACATATGAAACTACTTCACAGTTATACTCTCCAACCTTTGACTTTATAACAGGTCCAAACTTATCTTGTATTCTTCCATAGAACACTTCATTTCCAGTTGTAATTACTGCTGTTTTCTTAGGATAGATCTTTTTAATTGAGATTATATTTTTCTTACAAATCTCCTCTAATTTCTCAATCTTTTTTTCATCTATAACAAGGGGAATAATTCTAGTTCCTGCTATCTTTTCTCCCTTTTTTACAGGAGTATTATTGTGAATTGTAGATATTATTATCTCTCCTATTGAGTTAGCCTTTAATAACTCATCTACATCAATAGAAACTATCCCATCTTCAGCAGCAAAAAAATCTATTTTTCCCTCTTTTATCTCACCAAAAGTTAGCCCTTCTCCAGCAACATGATCTTTTATCCTAATAGCTGCCTCATTTTCATGTAAAGTTCCTTCAGATTTTTCCCATACATATAGATGATCTTTTCCTAGTTTCAATAATTCAGGAATATCCTCTTCTCTGATTATATGTCCCTTTTTAAAAGCAACCCCTTTAAACTCCCCAGGAACAATTTTTGTTATATCGTGACATAATACATGTCCAACTGCATTTTTTGTATCTATAATTTTCATTGCCTCATCTCCTACTTTTCTAAAATAGTGACTTTATCTCCTTCACTGATAACTCCACCCTTTAGTACCTTTGCAAAAATTCCCTCTTTTGGCATTATGCACTCTCCAACTCTATGGAAAATCTCACAATGTGAGTGACACTCTTTGCCAATTTGAGTTACTTCTAAAAGAACTCCATTAATATCAATCTTTGTTCCTACTGGTAGATTTCTTAAATCTATTCCTGAAACAATTATATTTTCTCCAAAAGCTCCCTTTTCTACAAAGCCACCTCTTATCTTAAAATCCTCTATCTTCTCATGAGATAATAAACTTACTTGTCTATGCCAATTTCCCCCATGAGCGTCGTTTTTAAGTCCAAATCCCTCTATCACTTCACAACTGTGAATATTTATCTTTTCAGTTCCCTTTTTTTCACTTATACAAACAGCTATAACTTCTCCTGTCACCTGCTTTTATCCTCCTATTGCATTCATATTTTTTAACTCTTCATCTTTATTATCTTTACCAAAAAGATGTCTTTCAGGTTTTTTAAAAATCTCCTGCTCTAAAATTTCCTTTATCTTTTCTTTTTCAATATTTTTATCTAAATACTCTTTGATATTTGTATTTCCCTTACTATTTAAACATCTTTTAATTACCCCATCTGAAGTCAATCTAATCTTATTGCATGTCTCACAAAAACAACTATTAATAGGACTTATAAACCCTATATTTCCCTCGCTATCTTTTAATTTATAGTAAGTTGAAACTCCGTTTATCTCTTTATAATTTCTATCAAATTCAAAAATTTTTTCTAATCTATCATATATGTCATTATTACTTATTCCAGTAAATTTCTTTCCTTGTCCAATAGGCATAAGTTCAATAAATCTTACATCTAATTGGCTATTCAATGTTAATTTTGCAAGTTCTTCAATAGCATTTTCATTTATATCTTTCATAATAACACTATTGATTTTTACTTCAAGATTTAAATTTAAAGCTTTCTCTATTCCTTGCAAAACTCTTTCTAAATCTCCACCTCTTGTTATATAATTAAACTGCTCTCTATCTAAAGTATCTAAGCTTATATTAACACCTTTTAAACCTGCTTTTTTTAATTTTTCTATCTTTTCAGACAATAAGATTCCATTTGTTGTAATATATATCTTTTCTATCCCTCTGTCTTTGATTCCTTGTATAATTTCAACTATATCTTGACGTAAAAGAGGCTCTCCACCTGTCAGCCTTATCTTTTTTATATTTAACTCCACAGCTACTTCAACAATATCAAAAATATTTTCTTTTGTTAAAGTTTCACCACAAACTTTAGGTGCAACTCCTTCAGGCATACAATATATACATCTTAAATTACAACTTTCAGTTAAAGATATTCTAAGATAGTCTATCTCTCTTCCCAAGCTGTCTTTCATATTTACTCTCCTAATTAAAACTAATTTTTATTTTATTCATTCGTTTTATTATATCACAATTGCTAAAAAATATGTATCAATAAAATAGAAAACTATTTCTATTTTATTTTTATACTCTATTTTGCTAAATGTTATATATTGAACTTTAAAAGGAAATATTGTATAATTCAAGAAATAGGAACTATTGATTTAGTTTTAAATAATTAGGAGGTAAAAATGAAAAAAGTTATTCACACTGACAAAGCACCTGCTGCTTTAGGACCATATTCACAAGCTATTGAAGTAAATGGAGTTCTTTATGTATCTGGACAAATCCCTTTTGTTCCTGAAACTATGACTCTTGTTTCTGATTGTGTTAAAGCTCAAACTAGACAATCTCTTGAAAATGTAAAAGCTATTCTTGAAGAAGCTGGATATTCAATGAAAGATGTAGTTAAAGCTGGAGTTTTCATTAAAAATATGGATGATTTTGCGGCTATTAATGAAGTTTATGCTGAATATCTAGGAGATGTAAAACCTGCTAGAGCTTGTGTTGAAGTTGCTAGACTTCCTAAAGATGTTAAAGTTGAAATTGAAGTTGTTGCTGTTAAATAATATTAGCATAAAAAAACTCCCTCTGATTACTTTCGTAACCAAAGGGAGTTTTTTATTTAAAGGATTTTGATCGACTAATTAAAGTTCTACTACTGTTATCTTTTCTAAAATATCTTTTAAGATATCAAGATCAATATTTCCAGTACTATCAAGCATAGCATTTGTTGTTCCACAAGCTACTGCTAATCTGAAACACTCTTTTAATTCCATCTCTTTAGATAGTCCAAATGCCATTCCAGCTATTGTTGAGTCTCCAGAACCAACTGTATTTTTTATCTCTACTTTTGGGAAAGTTCCTTTGTAAACTACTTTATCAGTTACTAAAATAGCTCCATCTCCACCAAGAGTAACCATTACAACTTGAATTCCACTTTTTACTAACTCTTTAGCTGCTTCTACTACTTCAGAAAGGTTGTTAAATTTCTTTCCAGTAATATCTTCTAACTCTTCTTGATTTGGTTTTATTAAGAATGGTTTTGCTTCCATTCCTTTTACTAAAGATTCTCCACTTGTATCAAGGATAAATTTAATTCCTCTTTTATGAGCTTCTTCAATTAAAGGATTATAAGCATCTTTACCTATTCCTTTTAAAAGGCTTCCAGATCCACATACAATTTCTATTTTTTCATTTTCTAATATATTTACATATTTTTCCATGAATTTTTCGAAATCTTCTGTAGTTCCTTCTGCTGATTCAAGAAATTCTGTAATTCCTTTTATGTCTTTATCTATAACTGCTATACAAGTTCTTGTTTCGTAACTTGTTTCTAAGAAATCATTTTTTATATTTCCAGCATTTAATTTTGAAAGAAATAGTTTTCCAGTAAATCCTCCAACTATTCCTGTTGCTGTAACATCTCCACCAAGTTGATTTATAACCCTACTTACGTTTATTCCTTTTCCACCTGCAGTTTTTTCAATATGTTTAGTTCTGTTTACTTCACCAATTCTCATGTTTTCAACATTGTATCTAACATCAATTGCAGGATTTAAAGTAACAGTTAGTATTTTTTTCATAATTATGCTCTTCCGTTACTTCCACACATTAATATTTTTTCAATTGCTACTTTTTTCATTGCTTCTTTAGCAGGTCCAAAATATTTTCTAGGGTCACTTTCATTTGGTTTATTTACTAATACTTCTCTTAGTGTTTCAGCAAATGGCATTTTTAATTCTGTTGCGATATTTACTTTTGTAATTCCTAATTCGATTGCTTTTTTAACTTGTTCAGCTGGTACTCCAGATGCTCCGTGTAATACTAATGGTACATCTACAACTGCTCTGATTTCAGCAAGTCTATCAAAGTCTAGTTTTGGTTCTTCTTTGTAAACTCCGTGAGCTGTTCCAATTGCAACTGCTAGAGAGTCTATTCCAGTTCTTTCTACATATTCTTTAGCTTGAGCTGGGTTAGTATATTTACTATCTTTTTCATCTCTTACTAAGTCGTCTTCTTGTCCTCCAAGAATTCCTAATTCTCCTTCAACAGTTACATCGTATCTATGAGCATAATCAACAACTTTTTTAACCATTGCGATATTTTCTTCAAAATCTAAGTGAGAAGCATCGATCATTGCTGATTTAGTTCCAATTTGAATAGCGTTGATGATTTCATCATAACTTTCATGGTGGTCTAAGTGCATTGCTACTGGTATATCATATTTTTCAGAACAGATTTCTACCATTTTAATGAAGAATTCTGGTCCTGCATATTTCATTGTTCCAGGTGTAGCTGCAACTATGATAGGTGATCTTAATTCAGCAGCAGCTTCTACTACTGTTTGAATTGTTTCCATATTATGAACGTTAAATGCTGGTACTGCATATTTTCCTTTTTGAGCATCTAATAGTAATTGTCTTGTTGATACTAACATCTATTTTCCTCCTAAAATTTTAAATTATTTATTTTCTATTATTTGTTGTATTCGTGAATAATTACACCTTTAACTACTCTGTTAACTTCTCCTGTAGGACATGGATTATCTGGGTTAATTCCTAATTTAGCTGATTTGATTAGAGAAATTAATTGTCCATAAACTAGATAAGAAAGACTTGCAAATATATCTTCCATTTCTCCTAATTTAGCATCTTCATAAGAGAAGTAGTAGTTTGAGTTAGCTTTTACTTCTTCATCATATACTGTATCTAGTACGATTATTTGTTTTTTTCCACCTTCATTTTTGAACTCTTTTAATAGATCAAGTTCATAAATTCTTGTGTATGGGTTGTTTGACATTAAACATACGATAGCTGTTTTGTCATTAACTATTGATTTAGGTCCATGTCTGAATCCTAGGAAAGTGTTAAAGAATGAAGCAAGTTTTCCTCCAGTAAGTTCAAGAACTTTAAGAGCGATTTCTTCAGCTAGTCCTTTGCTTGTTCCATCTCCTAAGTATACTATTCTTTCGATATCTAAATCTGCTACTATTTCAGCATTAGCAACTATTTTATCAAGATTTCTTTCAACTAGAGAAGCTACATATTCTACTTTTTCTCCTAATACATCTAGGTCTTTTCTTAATAGAACTAAAACTCCAGCTACTACCATTGAAGAGAAGCTTCCTGTCATAGCAAATCCTTTATCGTTTGTTCTTTCTGGCATTAATAGAAGATATTTATTTTCTCCTGTTTCAGATATTTTAGCTAGTTTTCCATCTTTGTTACAAGTGATAAAGATGTGGTGAATATTTTTTACTAATTTATCTGCTAATTCTACTGCTGCAACACTTTCAGGAGAGTTTCCTGATCTTGCACATGATACTAATATAATATCTGCATCAGCATCTAAGTATTGTTCTGGCATAGAAACAATATCAGTTGTAGGTACTGATAAAACTTCGATATCTATTCTGCTGTTGATGTATGAACAAATTGTATTTCCAACAAATTCAGATGATCCTGCCCCTGTAAATATTACTTTTACTTTATTTCCTTTTACACCTTCAATAAATTTTCCTAAAGCTTCAATATTTTCTTTTACTATTGATACTTCTTCTTTCCAAATTCCTGGTTGTTGAGCTATCTCTTTCCAAGTTACACAATCTTTAAAATTCATCTGCACTCTCTCCTTTTTAAAAATTATTTATTTTCATTCATTACAAGAGCTGCTGCTCCTTTAATTCCAGCTTCTTCATTTAGTTCACCAAAGGCAAACTTTAAGTTTTCCATTGTCATTCCTAAAGCATATTTAGCAAGATTTTTCTTAACTCCATCTAAAAGAATTTCTCCAGCTCTTGCTACTCCTCCTGAGAATATTATGATTTCTGGGTTTAAAATATTTAATAACATTCCAATTCCCTCAGCCATATATTCACAGAACCAATCAACTATATCCATACAGAATTTATCTCCAGCTTTAGCTAAGTCAAATATATCTCTAGCTTCTAAACTGTCAATGTTTCCATTTATTCTTCTATAAAGAGCATTGTCTTTATTTTCTGCTAATCTTCTTTTTCCTTCTCTAATTATACCAGTTGCTGAACAGTAAGTTTCTAAACATCCAGTTAATCCACAACCACATTTGTATCCTTGTTTGTTTACAACTACATGTCCAAATTCTCCTGCTGCTCCATCTGCTCCCTCAACAATAGCTCCATTGATTATGATTCCAGCAGCTATTCCAGTTCCTATTGGAATAGTTATACTATTTTTATAACCTCTTCCAGCACCAAATAAAGTTTCTCCTAATGCTATTAACTTAACATCATTTCCAACTTTAACTGGTTTTCCTGAAATTTTTTCCATTAATTCTTTAGCTGGAAAATTATCTCCCCAAGAAAAATTTGCAGCTATTTTTACAACAGAATTGTTTAATACAGGTCCAGGAATTCCCATTCCTATAGATTTGATATCATCTTTAGTTATTCCCAATTCTGTTATCAAACTATTGATTGCTGTCCATATTCTTCCAAATGTATCCTCTGCTCCTTTTTTTGAATCAGTTTTGATACTTTTTTTAATTAGTATCTCTCCTAACTCATTCAATATTCCCATTTCAACATTTGTTCCACCAATGTCTACTCCTACAAAATATGACATAAGTCCTCCTTTAAAAAACTCGAATCATTAATTAATTGTTATATCGTCCGTACCAATTTTCTTTTAAAAAAAATCAGACTTTTATATTTAAGTCCTTTTTTACTCTTCAAGTTCTACTTCAAATTCAAATCTATCTCCACGTACCAAACTTATTGTGTATTCTATAATCTCCATTCCACTGTATGTCCATCTTTGCAATTTTATTAAAGGACTGTTTCTATTTACTTGTAAAATGCTAGCTACACTTTCATCTGCTTTTAAAACAGAAAAACGTTCGAATACTTTATTAAAGTTTATCTTATACCTACTTTGAATGATATCATATAATGGACTAATAAGCAATTCTTTTTTTGAAAGATTTGGCATTTTTTTTACTGGCATATATGTTCGCTCATACATAATTATCTCTCTGTCTGCTATTCTTAGCCTTTCAAGCTCAAAAATTTCATCTGAACTATTGAGATTTAACTCTTTTGCTACTTTTTCATCCCCAACTATTTTTTTTAAGGATAAAATTTTAGATTCAGGGATTTTGCCAAGTTTTTTCATCTCTTCAGTAAAACTATAAACCTTTAGTAACTTTTGTTGTATCACTTTTGATGAAATAAAAGTTCCACATCCCTGAATCTTATAAACATATCCTTTTTCTTCGAGATAAGCAAGAGCCTGTCTCACAGTGGCTCTGCTTAACTCATATTTCTTTGCATATTCTCTCTCAGTAAGTAATTTATCATTCTCTTTTAGATTTTTACTTTCTATTTCACTTAAAATAATTTCAGCTAATTGGTAATAAAGTGGACTTTTGGAATTTTTTAATACCATTATGTCCTCCATAATATTTATTCATATTATAGATAATATCATAACCTTATACTTTTTAGCAACTTTTAAATTTCATTAATTATTCTATATAGCCAGTTAGCTAGAGGATCTTTTATTTTTACCATTTCATTATATAACTCTTCTAACATCTCTTTTTTAATATCTGCATATTCTGGATTATAGAATAGGTTGTTTATTTCACCTTTATCATTTTTAATATCATATAGCTCTCCAACATCTGTTGCATTGAAAACTATTTTATAATCATCTCTTCTCCACATTCTTTGTTCAAAGAATACAAAGTGTCCAGCTAGTTGTCCTAATACTCCTTTTCTATCGTTATTTTTATGTTCTCTTAGGATTGGTAACATACTTTCTCCATCAAAGAATGAAGGGATCTCTTTTCCAGCAACATCATAACAAGTTGATGTTAAATCATGAAGGTAAACAAAGTTATTGTCCTCTTCTCCCTTTCTATCTGAGCAAGGATCTTTTACTATCATAGGGATTCTATATGTTGTATCAAACATAAATTCCCCTTTTTCTATTAATTTATGAGCTCCCATAGCATCTCCATGGTCTGCTGTTATAGCCATAAATAGTTGTTCATATAGTCCTTCTTCTTTTAGGAATTTTACAAATTCTCCAATAGCATCATCTATAAGAGTTATGTATCCCCAGAATTTACAGATAATTTCTTTCCATTTTTCTTCTGGTGCTTCCCAAACTCCCCACATTTTAGCTATATCTTTATAGTGAAGTGGTTTTCCATTCATTGGATTGTAGAAACTTTCATCAAGATTTACATCTTCTGGTTTATACATTGAATAGTATGGTTCAGGTATTACACAAGGAGTGTGTGGTCCCCAGAAGTTCATCCATATAAAGAATGGTTTATTTTCTTTTTTAGCTTCTAAAACAGCTTTTTTAGCTTCATCTACTACGAAGAATGGAAGAGTAGCTTCTCTAGTTCCACTTAAACGTCCACATAGTTCTTGTACTCTTAGGTGTGGATTTTCTCCAAAGTAACTGTTTGTAACTTCTGGAATTTCAAAGTTATTTTCTTTTAGCCATTCTACATATCTAGGTTCTTGTTTTGGTCCTTGATCGAATACCATATTTTTATAAACTCTACTTCCTGGATATCCATATCCATCAAAGTTATGTCCTCTAAATCCAAAATCTCTAGGAAGAACTGTTTTTCCAACATGCCATTTTCCTATAAGGTAATTCGCATAATCTCCCATTCCTGAAATTATATTAGGATTATCTAATTTAGGATCTCCCTCTCCACCTTTTTCACTATTTCTCATAAGTTCGTGATTGCTTGGCATTTGCCCTGTGAAAAGAGATGTTCTTGCTGGTCCACAAACTGAAGCTGGTGTGAAAGCGTTATTAAATCTTACTCCGTCTGCTGCAATTGCATCCATGTTAGGAGTTTTAACAATTTTATGTCCATAAGTTCCTAACATATCAAGTCTAACTTGATCTAATAATATATAAACTATATTATTATTCATTTTTCTTTCCTCCTCATATTTCCCTTAAAAAATTATTTTATTTATTTTGTTGCCTCTACCTTAGTAGCTGCATTATCATCTTTCTTTTTAGTAAAACTAATAACTCCTATAATTACTACTGTTAATACAGCAAATATCATAGTGATTTTTCCTAATCCATTTCCTCCTGCAAGTCCCCATGGAGAAAGTATTGCATATAGATAACATAATCCAATAATTAATAGTGCTGATACTTCTCTTGCATATTTCCAACTTGTTAAATCTACATTTGATTTATTACTATTTGATGGAACATATGGAGTTTCTCTTTTAAATATACTTCCTAAGATAAACATTACTACTATATCAAATACAAATAAGCTTCCCATTACATGTACAAAGTTTATTTTTACTTTGAATATCCATACTAATGAATAGTAAAGAATAACATGTAGTAATACTGTTGCTCTAGCTGCTTTCCCTGAAATAGTTCTATTTAAGAATCCTACCGCTACAAGTGCAACTATTGGAATATTAAAGAATCCTGCGAATCTTTTTAATAGTAGGAATAATCCTCCAGTTCCATATTGTAGTAATGGAGCTATAATCATAGAGATAATTGCAATAATTGTTCCAGCTATTTTAGCTACTTTTATTAGATCTTCATCAGAGATATTTTTCTTTAACATAGGTCTATAAATATCATAACAGAATAGTGTTGCAGCACTGTTTATAAATGAGTTAAATGTACTTAAAATAGCTCCAAATAAACAAGCTGTAAAGAATCCTAATAATGGTTTAGGTAATACTTTTGATACTAATGTTGGGTAAGCTAAGTCAATATTTTTTAGTGAATCTCCAAAAATATGGAATGAAACTAATCCAGGAATATTTAACATTACTGGTAAGAATAATAGGAATATTGCTGCATATAAAATTCCTTTTTGTCCTTCAGCTAAGCTTTTTGCTGCTAATGATCTTTGAATAATTGCTTGGTTTGTTGTCCAGTAGAAGAAGTTAACTATTAAGATTCCTGTAAATATTGTTGTCCAAGGTACAGGATCTGCTGCTGCTCCCCAAGCTGTTAATTTTTCAATATGAGTTGTAGTTACTATTTCAACTCCTTTAGCCATGCTTCCATCACCTAAGTATTTTAAAGCAAAGAAAGGAATCATAGCTCCTCCAATTATTAGAGCAAAACCATTTAATGTATCTGAAACAGCAACTGCTTTTAATCCTCCAAATACTGCATATATTCCTCCAATGATTCCTATTAACCATACAACTCCCCATAGTGCTGTATTGAAACTAACACCAAACATTGCTTCTACGTCAAATATTTGAGTAAATGCAATAGCTCCTGAATATAGAGCTCCTGGAATCATTACAAATGTATAAGCTACTAAGAATAGTAGTGACATTATTTGTCTTGTTTGTCTATCATATCTTTCTTCGAAAAATTCTGGTATTGTTGTAAATCCACCTTTTAAATATTTTGGAAGTAGATATAGAGCAAGTACACATAGAGGTACAACTGATTGAACTGTCCAAGCTATAATTGAAAAGTTACTTGCATATGATGAAGCATTAACCCCTACAAGTTGTTCTGTTGAAAGACTTGTTAATACCATTGAAAATCCAATTACTGTTGCTGTAAGTCCTCTTCCTGCTAGGAAGTATCCTTTAGCACTTCCATCTTCCCCTTTAGTTTTTAACCATGAAACAAATGCTATTAGTGCTGTTATTAAAACGAATGTAATAAATGTCATTTTTTCCTCCTAATTTTAATAGTGATTATTCCCCGAAAAAGTTGTCATATAAATAAATTTATCCCCTCTTACAGTAGATTTAGTATACTCTAATACTTTATCTCCCTGAAATGTAGTCCTTTCTACTTTCATTCCTAAATCTCCCTCTGCTAATTCAAGGTATTTAGCTTCAGTAGTATTTAACTTACATGGATAAAACATCTCTTTTCCATGAGTTATCTTAATTCCAAACTCCTCATTGAGTACATCATATAATTTTTTAGTTTTTAAATTAAGATTTTCTATACCCTTTATTAATGAATAATTTAAATATATAGTTTCATAAATAAGAGCCTCATCATTTCCATATCTTATCCAAACAAGTTTAAAAATAAGATCATCTTCTGAAAGATTCATCTTTTCTCTTACAACTTCATTTGGTTTTTTAACTTTTACTGATAAAATCTTTGAAGCTGGTATCTTACCTAAATTTTTTACATCATCATAGAATTTACTAAACCCCGATCTATCTTGATATATCTTAGGTGAAGATATATAGCTTCCTTTTCCTCTTATTTTATAAATATAACCTTCTTTTTCTAATATTTTAAGTGCTTGTCTAACTGTTGTTCTACTTAAATTATACTTTGCACAAAATTCCGACTCTGCTGGAATTTTGTCATCTTTTTTTAAAATTCCATCTTTTATACATTTTTTTAAATTGTAAACTAATTGTTGATATAAAGGTGTTTCACTTTCCTTATTAATTACAAACATTTTTTCTCCCATGGATTTCTTAATGATATCATTGTTAATCTAAGTATAATCTTAAGAATATCCCTTGTCAACCCTTGTTTTTCCTAGGTTTCAACTTGTATCATACATGTCATCCCTTATTTTACAGGGTTTAAAACAACTTGTATCTAAAAAAATTTTTTATATTTTTTTACATTATTAATAATACAATACGTATAAATTTAGTTCAAAAAATGTTTTTTTCTATCAACAAACAAAAAAATATACCTAAAATCTTATTTAATAAAATCTCAGGTATATTTTATATTAGTTTTATTTACTATTTTTTATCTATTTTCACTTCTTACTTTTAAAATATATCTTGCTACTTCTACCATTTTATTTATATTTTTTTCAAAAAAGTATTTATAACTTTGGCAAAATCTATTTTCATATGTTCCATCTGCCATCAAATCTTTATGCCTTCTACAACCACCACGACATATTTTAAAATAATCACATGTCTTACATTTATCATTTACTTTTAAAGAAGAATTTAAGAACTCTTGCTCTTTTTCACTTTTAAACAATTCTACAAAACTACTTTCATTTACATTTCCAACTTTATATTCATCTAAAACATAGAAGTCACAAGGGTACATACTACCATCAGATTCTAATACAGCATTCATATTACAATGTCCAACCATATCACAAGCTTCTGGTGCTTCACCTAAAATTATCTTAGTATAGTTATCAAAATGTCTTACGCTAATTCTCTTTCCTGATAAAATATCATCCGCCCAAAGATTAAATGTTTCATCTAAAAATTTTCCATAATCTTCTGCTGTAAGAGTATAATCCTCTTCTTTAGAACAATTAAAAGCATCTAAACATGGAATAAATTGATAATATCTAAAACCATTATTTTTAAAGAAATTATATATAAGTTTTCCATTTTGTGCTATTAATTTATTTACTACACACAGAATATTAAACTCTACTCCTGCTTTTGTAAGCATCTTTGTAGCTTTTAACACTCTTGAAAATGTTCCTTCTCCATTGGCATCGATTCTAAAAGTATCATGGATATTTTTATTTCCATCAAGAGAAACACCTATTAAATAGTTATGTTTCTTAAAAAGTTCCATCCATTTTTTGTCCAATAAAGTTCCATTTGTTTGTAGTGAAAAATTAACTTGTATCTTATTTACATTATATTTTTCTACAAATTCATGAAATTTTTTAAAATACTCTATCCCTGCTACAGTAGGTTCTCCACCTTGAAAGGCAAAATTTGCTGAGTATTCTACATCTTCAAAAACTCTTTTCACCATATTTTCCAAAGTTTCATCATTCATTATTCCAAAGTTTTTTACTTCTCTATTATCTGCAACATCATAATAGAAACAGTATTTACAACGTAGATTACAACTACTTGATGCTGGTTTTATCAATAAATTTAAGTTTCTCATCTCTCCTCCAAAAAATATTTTATTTAATGTTATCAACTTTAATATCCTTTAAAATTACTTCATAATTCTTATTCTCAACAATTTCAAAAAATATTTTATTCCTATTATTTATAATCAAATCTATATTTTCTCCATAATTTTCTAAAGCTGAAAAAATTCTTTGAAAATTTATTCTATCTATATTGTTAACAATAACATAACTTCTATCATATCTACTCTTCTCATTTATAACTTCAGCCACTAAACCATTCTCTTCAAAAATTTCAAGAATATATAATACCAAATTATATGATAAATTATATTCCTCTGCTATTTCCAATACTGTTGCTGGGTGCAGATCATCTCTATACCTTTTTATCAACTCATATATTATCATCAAAGTAGCACACTCTTTTGATTTAAAACTCATATCCCTCACATTAAAACTATCTAATTTTAATTCTTTATTTTGAAGAAAATATGATAGATGAGCTCCTAAAATTACAAAGAACCACATAATTTTAAGCCAAAAGAAGAAGATAAATATTCCTGAAAAACTTCCATATATTTTATTATAAGTTATAATCATAACTTGTAATAAGATAAAAAGATGTTGAAACCCTGCAAAAAAAAGTGTAACAAATATAGCTGAAAAAAATGCTGGGATAAATCTTACATTTGTATTAGGAATCAACATATATAATGCTGTAAAAAATAGTAGCAATGTTAAAATAGGTACTAATTGAATAAGATATGGCGATATATCATATATTCCCTCTAGCTTTTTCCCTAAAATTATCATACTTCCATTAACAGTTAAAATTAATAGTGGAAACAATAAAAAACAAGCTACATAGTCAGTTATCTTTCTCAATATCATTCTTGTTTTAGATACCTGCCATATATCATTAAATGCTTTCTCTATTATTGAAAACATTGTTATCAATGTCCACCCTAAAAATAAAAAACCTATTCCTGCTAAAACTCCACTTCTTGCATTTTCTAATAGATTTTCAGAGAAAGTAATAAGAAAATTTATCATCTCCTCATTTAATGGTGAATATTTATTTAATTGTTTAATTAGATTTTCTGCAACTCCCAACCAGTTTCCCAAACTAAAGAGAATTGCAAAAATAGGGACTAGAGATAGTAAAGTATAAAAGCAAAGAGAGGTTACCCATAGAGCAGAGTTTGCCCTCTTATAATTTTGCAAAGCTCTTTTTATTCCAGAAATTATATTAGATATCTTCCCTTGATTTGAGAGCTCTTTAAAAAAATAATTTGTCTTTACTTTTATCTCCTTTGCCACTTCTCCCTACCCCTTTCTAATTTTCTACTGTATTAATTCTATTATTTGCCTCATCTACCTCTGACGTATCTACTTTTTCTGTCATTGTACTAACTTCTTCTGTTTCAATAGAAACTTCTGGTGCATTTATATCTCTATAATTTTTTTCAAAATTATCTTTAGCTATAAAATAAACACTTGATAAATTCAATGGAGAAACTATATAATCTCCAACTCTTACTGCTTCTACTTCTCCATTTGAACTTTTCATATAAAAAGGATTTTCAGATGTTCCAAGCCCTTTTAATACATTTTTATCAACTTGAATTGCTTTTAACTCTTTAAATTTTTCAATTTCTTCTAATCCAACATATTTATATGTTTTAGAATTTTCAATAGGTATAAGTAATCTTTCCATTACATAATATTCTGGTATTATCTCCTTTGAGAAAGCTAAAGATACAGCTCCTATAAAAATAGCAAAAACTAATAATAATTTTTTCATAATCTCCTCCTAAAAAGACATCTCTTCTAATTTTTTTATTCTATCAGCAGTAGCAGGATGTGTACTAAATAAGTTAGCTAACTTATTTCCTGCTAATGGACTTACTATAAACATATTTTCTGTTGCTGGTGAAGCATTTGGCATAGGAATTCTTCTACTGTAACTTTCAAGTTTTCTTAAAGCATTTGCTAAATATAGAGGATTTCCACTAACTCTAGCTCCAAACTCATCAGCTTTATACTCTCTTGTTCTTGAGATTGCCATTTGTACAAGCATTGCAGCAATAAGTGCTAAAACTGCTACTAATATCAATGCTAAAGGGTTTGCTCCATCTCTATCATCATCTCTTCTTCCTCCACCAAATATAGCTGCCCATCTAGCCATATTTGCTAAAAATGTGATAGCTCCTGCCATTGTAGCTGCAACTGTACTAATCAATATATCTCTATTGTGTACATGTCCTAACTCATGTCCTATTACTCCTGAAAGCTCGTTATCATCAACTATATCCATAAGCCCTCTTGTAACTGCAACTGCTGCATGGCTAGGATTTCTTCCAGTAGCAAAAGCATTTGGTTGAGCTTCATTAATAATATAAACTTTTGGCATAGGAATATCAGCTTCATTAGCTAATCTACTTACTAACTGGTAAAGATGTGTATTTTCTGCCACAGGTTGAGCTCCATACATAGATAAAACGATCTTATCACTAAACCAATAAGATATAAAGTTCATCATTCCTGCCATTATAAGTGCCATCAACATTCCTTGACGTCCACCAACAGCATTACCTATAATCATAAGAATAAAAGTCATTATTCCCATTAAGAAAAAAGTTTTTAAAGTTTTCACCTTAACAGCTCCTTTATATTATTTATTTTTACATATTATATTATAACACTTTCCCATAGTAAAGGAATAGATAATTTTTTTCTTATTTGAAATACCATTAAAGAAATATAAAATAAAAAAATCAACATGAAAAATAACTTTGATGATTTGAAAATACTTTGAATGATAATATAAAATTATGCTATAATTTACTAAAAGAAACTATAAATTATTAAGCGAGGAAATTATGTATCAAGGTAAAAATATTAAAGGTATAATTGATATTGGAACAAACTCTTGTAGACTTTTCATTGCTGAATTAGAAAATACCAGTGAGGGAAAGAAAATAAAGAGGGAATTAGTAAAAGATGTAGAAATTGTAAAATTAGGAGAGGGAGTTAATAAAACTCATAACTTAAATCCTAATGCTATAAAAAGAACTTTAGATTGTTTAAAAAAATATAAAGAGAAAGCCTCTTCTTATGGTGTAGAAAATATTAGAGCTTTTGCCACATCAGCTGTAAGAGATGCTGAAAATAGAGAGGTATTTTTACAAGAGGTTTTAAAGCTTGGGATAAAAATAGAGTGTATCTCTGGAAAAACTGAAGCTACTCTAAATTTCTTAGGAAACTCTCTTGTATTTAAAGACAGAATTTTAGTTGTAGATATTGGTGGTGGAAGTACAGAGTTTACTTTAGGAAAAGATAAAACTATTGATTTTATTCAAAGTATCAATATTGGAGCTGTAAGAGCAACAGAAAAATTCTTTAGTGACAATGATTATTCTGAGGAAAAACTAGAAAAATGTAAAGTGTGGATAAGAAAAAATCTTGAAATTTTAAAAACTATAAAAGATAGAGACTTTAAGTTAATTGGAGTAGCTGGAACTGCTACTACTCAGATATCTGTTAGAGATAAAATGGAAATATATGATAGTAGCAAGGTACATATGGCAACTTTAACTTTAGATGAACTTAAAGAAAACCTATCACTTTTTCTTTCAAAGAATTTTGAAGAAAGAAAAAACATTATTGGTTTAGAAGAAAAAAGAGCTGATGTTATTATTGCAGGTACACTAATTTTACTTACAATTTTAGAAGAATTAAATCAAGATAAAATAATAATATCTGAATCAGACAATCTTAGTGGAGCTATAACAAGGGAGGAAGAAACAATGAGCGAAAGGTTAGAATGGATAATGGAGGCTTACGAAAGCTTTAGAAAATCTTCTGGTAGAAGATTGATAGCTGGAAATATATTTGACTATTTTATGCAAGACTTTAGAGGAGAAATGGCTGATGCTTATGATATAGCTACTAAAGAGGAGATCAGAGAGGATATTAAAACTTTAGCTGATATTATTTATCAAGAAGAAGATAAGCATAAAAGAGAATTTTTAGTAGAAATTTTAGTTAATTTAGTTAAGATGTTAGGATAATCAGAGGTGAAAAATTGAAAGAAAAACTATATTTAGATAGATGTTCAATTGGTGGTTGAGCAAGCAAAATAGGACCGGAGGTTCTTAATGATGTTTTATCTACTCTTCCAAGTATGGAAGATAAAAATCTGATTGTAGGTTTTGATAAGTCTGATGATGCTGCTGTATATAAATTAACTGATGAAATAGCAATGATACAAACATTGGACTTCTTTACTCCTATGGTTGATGATCCATATATTTTCGGACAAATAGCTGCTGCAAACTCTTTAAGTGATGTTTATGCTATGGGAGGTACTCCTAAAACAGCTATGAATATTGTTTGTTTTCCAGAAAAAATGGATATCAATATTTTAGGAGAAGTTTTAAGAGGAGGAGCTGAAAAAGTAGCTGAAGCTGGAGCTGTCCTAAGTGGTGGTCACTCTATTCACGATCCAGAGATTAAGTATGGACTTTCTGTAACTGGTATAGCTCATCCTGATAAAATTTTAAAAAATCATGGTTGTCAAAATGGTGATATACTAATCTGTACTAAAAAACTTGGTACTGGTATTGTAACTACTGCATCTAAGGTAGGATTAGCAAGTGAAAATGCTATAAATACATCTATAAAAAATATGACTACTTTAAATAAATATGCTGGTGAAATAATTGTCAAATATCCTGTTACTGCTTGTACAGATATCACAGGGTTTGGCTTTCTAGGACATGCCTATGAGATGGCATCAAATTCTAATAAAACTTTGATATTTGAAAAAGATTTCATACCTTTCATTGAAGAAGCTAAGGGATATGCACAAGATTTTCTTATTACTACTGGAGGACAAAAAAACAGAAATTTTGTAGGCAACAATGTAGATTTTCAGAATGTTCCTCTATGGTTGCAAGAAATTCTTTTTGATCCTCAAACTTCAGGAGGGCTACTATTTTCAATCCCTGCTCAATATGTCAGTGATTTGATGAGAGAGTTTTCTTCAGCTAATGTTGATGCTGTAATTATAGGAAGTGTTGTAGAAAAAGAGAAAAAATTTATTATTGTGAGGTAAAAAATGAAAAATGAACTTTTTAGGCAACTGCCAAAAGTTGACATTCTTATGAATAATGCCTTATTAAAAGATCTTAGTTTTAATTTAGATTATAATAGTTTCTATGAAATAGTAACTACTGGAATAGATACTTTTAGAAATAAAATAAAGAGTAATGAGATCAATAGTTTTACAGAAGAGGAAATTATACACGAAATCATATTATTAGCTAAAAAAAATGAAGAGAGAAAATTTAAAAATGTTATAAATGGTACTGGAGTTATTTTACACACAAATTTAGGTAGAGCTATTTTTAGTGAAAGAGTAGCTGAAAAACTGAAAAAAATAGTCACTGGTTACTCTAATCTTGAATTTGATCTAGCAACTGGTGGCAGAGGAAGCAGATATCAACTTTTAGAAGAGATTATCTGCAAGGTTACAGGAGCTGAGGGAGCTATGCTTGTAAATAATAATGCTGCTGCTGTAATTTTATGTTTAAATGAGTTTGCAAAAAATAAAAAAACTATTGTTTCTAGAGGGGAATTAGTAGAGATAGGTGGTTCTTTTAGAATTCCAGAGATAATGGAACTTTCAGGAACTATTTTAAAAGAGGTAGGAACTACAAATAAAACAAATATTAGAGATTACGAAAGAGCCATTGAAGAAGATACAGGAGTTCTTTTAAAAGTTCATACCTCTAATTATAAGATAATTGGTTTTACTGATTCAGCAAGTAAAAATGAGATAGCTCAACTTGGAAAAGAAAACAGTATCATTACTATTGATGATATTGGTAGTGGAGTTCTTATTGATTATGAAAAATATGGTTTAAGCAAAGAGTCAACAGTTCAAGAAAGTTTAAAATCTGGTATGGATATAGTTACTTTTAGCGGAGATAAGATGCTAGGTGGAGCTCAATGTGGAATTATTGTAGGAAAAAAAGAGTTAATTGAAAGATTAAAGAAAAATCCTTTCACAAGGGCTTTTAGAGTTGATAAGATGAGTATTGCTGTAATGGAAGAGATTTTTAGATATTACTTAGATGAAAAAAAAGCTATAAATGAGATTCCTGTTTTAAAAATGTTAACTGAAAAACCTGAAAAAGCTAATATAAGAGCTGAGAAATTAAGAGATCTATTAAAAGAAAAAGGGATTGAAACAAGAATAATTAAAACAGAAGCTTTAGTTGGTGGTGGAGCTATGCCAGACGAAAAAATTAGAAGTTATGGTGTTGCTTTTAAAAATAATATTAACTCTTTAGAAGAGAGATTTAGAAAATGTGAAACTCCTATAATTGGTAGAACAAAAGAGAATATGTTTATTCTCGATCTAAAAGCTATTAGAAAAGAAGAGTTTCAATATATTGTAGAAGAGGCAGAGAAAATAATATTATGAGAGATATTATAATAGGAACTGCTGGACATATTGATCATGGTAAAACTACTCTTGTTGAATTTCTCACAGGAAAAAATACAGATACTCTTCCAGAAGAAAAAAAACGTGGTTTAACTATTGATATAGGTTTTTCTTATCTTCAACTTGGCAACAATAGAGTGGGAATAATTGATGTTCCAGGACATGAAAAATTTATAAAAAATATGGCTGCTGGAACTTCTAGTATAGATTATGTTATTCTTACTATTGCTTGTGATGATGGAATTATGCCACAAACTATTGAACATCTAAATATCGCTTCTATTCTTGGGGTAAAAAATGGAATTGTAGTTCTTACTAAAAGAGATTTAATAGATCAAGAGAGATTAATCAATTTAAAAAAAGAGGTAGCAGAATTTCTCAAAGGTAGTTTTTTAGAAAATTCACAAATTATTGAGGTAAGTTTTAAAGATCCTAGCTCCTTTGAAAATCTAAGAAATATCTTGTCCCAAGAGATTAAAAATATTAAGATAGATTTAGATAAAAATAGGAAATTTAGATTGGATATAGATAGAGTTTTCTCTGTTAAAGGGTTTGGAACAATTGTTACTGGAACATCAAAAAATTCTGCTGTAACTCTTGGTGATAGATTAATGCTCTATCCTCAAATGAAAGAAGTAGTTGTAAAGGGAATTGAAAATCATAATAATAAAGTTACAACTCTTGAGGCTGGAAATCGTTGTGCTTTAAACATAAATGGAGTAGATGCAAAAGAGATACATAGAGGTAATATTCTTGCTGAAAAAGATTCTATTTTTATCTCCGATAGAATAGATTGTAGTTTTTTTCTTCTTCCAAATAGTAATTCACTAAAAAATAATCAAAGAATTCACCTAAATATTGGAACAACAGAGATTATTGGAAGAATAAAAATTTTTGGTAGTGATATTGTCTTACCAAATGAAACTTCCTTTATTCAAATTGAACTTGAAAAACCTTTAGTTTGTAATAAAGGAAATAGAGGGCTAATCAGAAATTTTTCACCAGTTATCACTATTGGAGGAATAGAGATATTAAATCCTCTAGGTAAAAAAGTTAAAAGAAAAGATTGTAACTACTTAGAGAATTTAAAAAGTCTAAATTCCAATAAAAGAGATGAACAGATAGAGAGTATAGTAAAAAATAGCGATGAGTTATTCTTAACTATTGAAAAAATATCACTACTTTTAGGAGAAAAAATAATTTCTCCTTTAAATATAGAAAACATTATAAAAGTAGATGAAAATTATTATATACATGCTGATAATTTAACTACTTTAAAAAATAAAATTTTAGAGGATTTAAAAATATACCATAAAAAAAACAGATTATCTTTAGGTATAAATACTGCTGAGATAAAAAACAGATACTTTAAAGATATTTCAATTAATCTTTATCAAAGCTTTCTTAAATTACTAATTGAAGAAAATCTTATAAAGATAGATAAAAATTTTATATCACTTTTAAAGTTTCAACCTAAATTAAATAAAGAAGAGAAAAAATTAAAAGATCAAATTTTCTCTGTTTACAAAAATTTAGGATTTAAACCAGAAAATATAAATAGAGTTGCTGAAAATTTTAGTAACTTAGAAGAATTTAAAACTGTTCATCAATTTATGGCAGATAATAATTTTATTATTTATCTTGGAGAGGAAACATATATATTAAAAGGCTTTTTCTTAGAAGCTAAGAAGATTTTAATAGCATATCTGCAAAAAAATCAAAAAATAACTTTAGGAGATTTTTCAAAGCTCTTAAATAGCAATAGAAAAACTTCTCTTTTACTATTAGAGAAATTTGATGAAGAAAAGATCACAAAAAGAATTGATAACTATAGAATATTACTTTCAAAAGGAGATGGTTTTAATGATTAAAGTAAATGCTATTGGACAAACTTGCCCTATCCCTATTATAATGACAAAAAATGCTCTTAAAGAGATTGAAGAAGGGCAAGTAGAGGTTTCTGTTGATAATAAAATTTCATTGGAAAACTTACAAAAAATGTCAAGAGAGATGGGATATGATTATACTGTTGCTGAAACAGGAGATATATTTAGAATAGTAATTAACAAGATAAAAGAGGATTTACAAGAGTTTGATGAAAAGGAAAATACAGTTGTAGTTATAGACTCTCTTTTTATGGGAAAAGGAGATCCTGAACTTGGTAAAATTTTAATGAAAGGATTTATCTATACTCTTTCTGAAATGGAAAATCTACCTAAAACTATTATTTTCTATAATGAAGGAGTTAAGTTAGCTATTGAATCTTCTGAAAACTTCAATGATTTAAAAAATCTTGAGGCTCATGGAGTTGAAATTCTTTCTTGTGGTACTTGTGCTAATTTCTATGGTGTAACTGAACAAATAAAAGTAGGAAATATCACAAATATGTATACAATAGTTGAAAGACAGCTAAATGCTAAAAGGGTAATAAAACCATGATAAAAAAAGAAGAGTTTTTACTTTTAGCTGCTGAATCAACTCATCTTGTTATAAAAAATGAAAAACTATTAAAGGAAGCTGGTATTGATTGTAGAATAATCCCATTACCTTCACAGATAAAAGCAAGTTGTGGACTTTCTATAAGAACAGATTTAAAAGATATTGAAAAAATAAAAGAAATTCTATATAATAATGAAATGGAACTTTATCTGATAAAAAAATCAGGTTTAAAAAAAGAGATAGAAAAATTATCTTAATGGAAGTGGATGGGAACTGGTGTTTTCAGCAGTCTTCAAAACTGTATGGCGATGAAAATCGTTGGTAGGTTCGATTCCTACACGCTTCCGCCAATAAAAAAATATAGCTGTTATATCTTGAATTTTTCAATTTATAACAGCTTTTTCTTTATCAAAGAGTATTATTTTATAAAACCTATTCTCTTGTTTTTTTAGAAAAACAATGTTAAACTTATATATGAATATAGATAATTTAAGAGGTGGCTATGTTAGATAAGATTATTATAAAAGGAGCAAGGGAACACAATTTAAAAAATATAGACGTTGAGATACCTAAAAATAAATTTATAGTTATTACTGGAGTTAGTGGGAGTGGAAAATCTTCTCTAGCTTTTGATACTATCTATTCAGAAGGACAAAGAAGATATGTTGAAAGTCTTTCAGCCTATGCAAGACAATTTATTGGTCAAATGACAAAACCTGATGTTGATAGTATTGAAGGGTTAGCCCCTGCAATCTCAATAGAGCAAAAAACTACAAATAGAAACCCGCGTTCTACTGTTGGAACTATTACTGAAGTTTATGATTATATGAGACTTCTATTTGCTCATATTGGAACTGCTCATTGCCCTGTATGTGGTAGAAAAGTTGAGAAACAAAGTACAGAGGAGATTGTAAGTGGAGCAATAGAGAGATTTGAAGAGGGAGCAAAGATGATAGTTCTTGCACCTCTAGTAAAAGAGAAAAAAGGAACTCATAAAAACCTATTTTTAAATCTGCAAAAAAAGGGATTTGTTAGAGTTAGAGTAAATGGAGAAATTCTTTATTTAGAAGATGAAATTGAATTGGATAAAAATAAAAAGCATGATATAGCGGTTGTTGTTGATAGGTTAATATTAAAAAAAGAGGATAAAGATTTTGAAAGTAGATTGACTCAATCTGTGGAATCTGCAACAGAATTAGCTAATGGAAAAGTTCTATTAAATGTAAATGGAGAGGATTTTCTATATAGTGAAAATTTTGCTTGTCCAGAACATGAAGAGGTAAATATTCCTGATCTGAACCCTAGACTTTTCTCTTTCAATGCCCCTTTTGGAGCTTGTCCAGAGTGCAAAGGGATAGGAAAAAAACTTGAGATTGATGAGAATAAACTTATTGAAAATGAGGAACTCTCTATTGCTGATGGTGGTTTGTATATCCCAGGAGCTAGTTCAAGAAAAGGTTATACATGGGAAATATTTAAAACTATGGCTAAACACTTTAAAATAGATATTAATAAACCTGTAAAAGATCTCTCTAAAGAGGAATTAGATATTATTTTACATGGAACAGATGTGAAATTTAGGTTTGATTTTGAAGGTAGTGATTTTCAGTATCATGGATATAAAGAGTATGAAGGAGCAGTAAGAAACCTTGAAAGAAGATACAATGAAAGCTTTTCAGAGGCTCAAAGGGAAGAGATTGAAAATAAATTTATGATAGAGAGAGTTTGTAAAGTCTGCAATGGTAAAAGATTAAAGCCAGAAGTTTTAGGAGTTACAATTCAAGATAAAAATATTATGAAGATCTGTGATCTTAGTATAAAAGATGCCTTAGAATTTTTTATGAATTTAAAATTGACTCCAAAACAGGAAACTATTGCTAAAGAGATTTTAAAAGAGATTAGAGAAAGACTGTCTTTTATGATAAATGTAGGTTTAGATTATCTAAACTTAGCTCGTGAAACAAAAACTCTATCTGGTGGAGAGGCTCAAAGAATTAGACTTGCCACTCAAATTGGTTCAGGGCTAACAGGGGTTCTCTATGTTCTTGATGAGCCTAGTATTGGACTACACCAAAAGGATAATGATAAACTTTTAGCTACACTTGAGAGATTAAAAAATCTTGGAAATACTCTAATAGTAGTTGAACATGATGAAGATACTATGTTACAAGCTGATAAAATCTTTGACTTAGGTCCTGGAGCTGGAGAGTTTGGAGGAAATATAGTTGCCTCTGGTTCGCCAAAAGAGATTATGAGAAATAAAAACTCTCTTACTGGAAGATATTTAAAAGGAGAGTTAAAAATAGAAGTTCCTAAGCTTAGAAGGAAATGGGAGAAAAGTATAAAACTTTTAGGAGTAAAGGGAAATAACTTAAAAAATATTGATGTAGAGATTCCATTGGGAGTTTTTACTGTTGTCACTGGGGTAAGTGGTAGTGGTAAATCAAGTTTAATTAATCATACCCTTTTTCCTGTACTTTTTAACAAGCTCAATAAAGGAAAATTATATCCTTTAGAGTATAAAAGTATACAGGGAATTGAACAACTTGAAAAGGTTATCAATATAGATCAAAGTCCTATTGGTAGAACTCCAAGATCTAACCCTGCTACATATACAAAGATTTTTGATGATATTAGAGGAATTTTTGCTGAAACAAAAGATGCAAAACAACATGGATTCTCTAAAGGTAGATTCTCTTTTAATGTAAAAGGTGGAAGATGTGAAGCTTGTCAAGGAGCTGGAATAATTAAAATTGAGATGAACTTCTTGCCAGATGTATATGTGCAATGTGAAGTTTGTAAGGGAAAGAGATATAATAAAGAAACTCTTGATGTATATTACAAAGGAAAAACAATCTCTGATGTTTTAGATATGAGTGTAGGCGAAGCTTATGAATTTTTCAAAGCTGTCCCATCTCTTGAGAGAAAATTAAAAGTACTTATAGATGTTGGACTTGATTATATAAAACTTGGACAACCTGCTACAACTCTATCTGGTGGAGAAGCTCAAAGAATAAAATTAGCTACTGAACTTTCTAAGATGACAAAGGGAAATACTATTTATATTCTTGATGAACCTACTACTGGTCTACATTTTGAAGATATTAGAAAACTCCTTGAGGTTTTAAATAGACTTGTGGATAAGGGAAATAGTGTTGTAGTTATTGAACATAATCTAGATGTTATAAAAACAGCTGATTATATTATAGATATTGGACCTGATGGTGGAGATAGAGGGGGAACAATTGTTGCTTGTGGAACTCCTGAAGAGATTGCTAAGGTTAAGAAAAGTTATACAGCTACATATATAAGAAAAATTTTAAAAACTGCTAAAGAAAAAGAGGAGATCAATCTTTTAGAAGTAGCTGAAGAAACTCCTAATTTAGAAGTTACACCTAAAAAAAGGGGTAGAAAAAAGAAAGAAGAGTCGGTGAAATAGATGTTTGAATATTTAAGAGGAAAAGTTGAGTATAAAAAGCCAGAGTATCTTGCTTTAGATGTAAATGGTGTTGGTTATAGAGTAAGTATCTCTCTTAGAACTTATGACAAGGTTAAAACTGGAAGTGAAGTAAAATTATATATTTATAATTATATAAAAGAAGATAGTTTTAAACTTATAGGATTTTTAGAGGAGAGAGAGAGAAATATTTTTGAAATGCTGTTGGGAGTTAAAGGAATTGGAGTTTCTCTTGCACTATCTGTAATGTCTACTTTTGATATTGATACATTGAGAGATCTTATAGCTGCTGATGACTATGTAAATCTAAAAAAAGTTCCAAAGCTTGGAGAGAAAAAATCACAACAACTTATTTTAGATCTAAAAAGTAAGTTAAAAACTTTAGATACTCTTTCTGTTGAAGCAAGAAATGAAAATATATCATCACAATTCCAAATTGAAGAGGAGCTTTACTCTGCTTTAGAGGGATTGGGATATAGTAAGAAAGAAATTGATTCTCTACTTACAAAAGAGGAATTAAAAAGTTTCACTTCTATTGAAGAGGCTATAAAAAGTGTACTTAAAAAAGTAAACTTTTAAAATATAAAGGAGGTATTTATTATGGAATATAGAGAGTTATTTGAAACTGGAATGTCTTATGATACATTTATAAGCATAGCTAGCAAAGATGAAAAGGAAAAAATAGAAGAGATAACTTCTGTTTTAAGATTTGGAGATAGCTTTACAAATAGAGTAAAAGCTGTTGATAAAAAGTTTTATTTTCTTCTAAGTGCTGAATCTTGGTGTCCATATGTTAGAGCTACTGTACCTGTTTTAATGAAAATGGTAGAGTTAAACCCTAATATCTCTTTAAGTATTATTACTGAAGGTAGAGGATTTAAGTATTTAAGAGAAAAACTTGGAATACCTGAAGAAAGATATGTTGTGCCTACTTTAGCTATACTTGATGAACATTTTAATCTTGTAAATAAATATATAGGAAGACCATATAAATATAGAGCTATTGGTTTTGAAAATGTTAGCAACGAGTATTTTAAAGGACAACGTGCTGATGATATTGTTGAAGAGATAGTTGAAAAAATGGGATACTAAAATATAGAAATTAGAGCTGATGTAAATTAATCAGCTCTTTTTATATTAAATAAACTATAATATATCTAACTAAGCTCAGTTATCTAGCACATCGCTAGGTTTTGAC
>ERZ894240.242-NODE-242-length-67801-cov-157.647300_pt1 | contig 67801 bp, 60 predicted proteins | sample MGYA00380298_ERZ894240 | MGnify/ENA primary metagenome ERZ894240 (study PRJEB32331, sample SAMN06328419) | human gut metagenome | biome: human gut microbiome; feature: stool | host: Homo sapiens | collected 2014-06-27 ... | reverse complement strand
TAACTTAACTTGACTAATAATCGCTAAATACAAAGGTACTTTGTCAAAACCTAGCAATGTGCTAGATAACTGAGCTTAGTTAGCTAAATTATAGTTTAAATAAGTATAAAAAAAGGGGCTGTTAATTTAACAGCCCTAAAATTATTAATCTTCATATCCATTAGGATGGTTTTTATGCCAGTTCCAAGCAGTTTCTATAATCTTATCTAAAGAATCAAATTTAGGTGTCCAATTTAATTCTTTCATAGCTTTTGCAGAAGTAGCAACAAGTTTAGCAGGGTCTCCAGCTCTTCTAGGAGAAACAACTGCTGGTATTGCATGTCCAGTTACTTTTCTAGCAACTTCAATAACTTGTTTAACAGAGAATCCTTCACCATTTCCTAAATTGAAAATAGCACTATCTCCACCATTATTTAATCTTTTTAAAGCAAGAATATGAGCATCAGCTAAGTCCATAACATGAATATAGTCTCTTATACAAGTACCATCTTCAGTAGGATAGTCATCTCCAAATATTCCTATGTGTTCTCTTTTTCCTAGAGCAACTTGAAGAATGATAGGGATTAAGTGACTTTCAGGATCATGATCTTCTCCAATATTTCCTTCTGGATGAGCTCCAGCAACATTGAAATATCTAAGAGCAGTATATTTTATACCATAAGCTTTATCACACCATTTTAACATTTTTTCAACTGCTAATTTGCTTTCTCCATATGGGTTAGTAGGGAAAGTTTTATCAGTTTCAAGAATAGGAATGTTTTCAGGTTCTCCATAAGTTGCTGCTGTTGATGAGAATACTATTTTGTTAACATTATGTTTTTTCATAGCTTTAAGTAAGCAAAGAGTTCCATAGAAGTTATTTTCAAAATATTTTAAAGGTTCACTAACACTTTCACCAACTAATGAGAAAGCAGCAAAATCAATAACACCATCTATCTTATTTTCAGAGAAAACTCTTTCCATAAATTCGTCATCTCTTAAATCTCCAAGTACAAGTTTTGCTTTTTCATGTACAGCATCAACATGTCCAGTTTGAAGATTATCTAATACAATTACATCTTCTCCACTGTCTATAAGGGCTCTTGTAACGTGACTTCCAATATATCCAGCTCCACCACAAACTAAAATTGCCATTTTTGACCTCCTAGAAATATCTATTTTCTATTATTATACATTAATTTAAAGAGATATTAAAGAGAATTTACTTTTTCTATAAATCTAAGGAATCCATTTTTTCCTTCAGCATCTCTTTTATAAACTCCAGCATCTTCTAAAACTCTAGAGAAAGTAACTCCAATTTCATCTTTTAATATTTTTTCAACATTATCACTATTGATATCAGAATATTTATTATAAACTTTTTCAGCCCAAGCTAGATGTTTTTCAACTTTAGCATCATTTTTGATTTTTTCTGCATAATCATCTGCAACCATATATCTTCCTAAGATTTCTAATTCCTCTTTTAATCTTCCAGGAAGAACTGCAAGTCCCATAACTTCAATAAGTCCAATATTTTCTTTTTTAATATTGTGAACATCTGCATGAGGATGGAAAATTCCAAGTGGATTTTCTTCATCTGTTCTATTGTTTCTTAAAACTAAATCAAGTTCAAATTTATCTCCTCTTCTTCTTCCGATAGGAGTAACAGTATTGTGGGGAGTATCTTCAGAATAAGCTAAAATTCCTAGAGATTCATCACTATATTCTCTCCAAGCATCTAAAATTTTAACAGCAAGATCAACTAATCTAGCTCTGTCAACACTTTTTATTCTAATAACAGACATAGGCCATTTAACAATTCCAGCTTCAACATCTTCAAAACCTTTAAAAACAAGTTTAGTTTCTACAGGAGATTTTGCCATTGGAAATTCATGGTGTCCACCTTGATAGTGATCGTGGCTTAGAATAGATCCTCCAACTATAGGTAGATCAGCATTTGAACCTAAGAAGTAGTGAGGTAGTTTTTCAACAAAAGTTGTAATTCTATTAAAAGCATCTCTGTTTATCTTCATAGGTCTATGTTCACCAGCAAAAACAATAGCATGTTCATTGTAGTAAACATAAGGAGAATATTGTAAGAACCATTCTTCACCAGCTAGATCAAATGGAATAACTCTATGATTTTGTCTTGCAGGGTGATTGAATCTTCCAGCATAACCTACATTTTCATAACAAAGAAGACATTTAGGATATGCAGAAGGTGGAAGTAATCTTTCTTTTGCTATATCTCTAGGATCTTTTTCAGGTTTAGAAAGATTTACTGTGATCTCCATATCTCCATACTCTGTATTAGAAAACCAGTGCATATTTTTAGCTATTCTATCAGTTCTTATATAATTTGTTTTTTGTGCAAAAGAGTAGTAATCGTTAGTAGCAGCTTCTACCCCTTCTTTTTCACTAAGAGAATGGAATCTATTTATTATTTGAGTAGCAGTAGGAGTTAATTTTCCCATAATTTCAGTATCAAAAAGATCTTTAACAACTATACTATCTTCAATAATATTGTTTTCAATAGCCCATTTACAAATATTTTCTAATATTTCATTTGGATATTTAGGAACTTCTCTATTAGCTAAATCTACATTTTCCCAATCTTCAAGTTTTAAAAGATGCATAATTTCATTTCTAGATATAACAGCATCATATTTACCAATAAGATTGTTCTCTAATCCAAATTTAAGTAGCATTCCTACTTCTTCATATATATTTATACTCATTAAAAATCACCTAACTTTCTACTTCCATCTCCAATTTTAGCAACATAGAAATCAGCAACTAAACCAGTTTTAGCTGTATATTTTTCTCCAACAGATTTTTTAAATGATTCTATAAATTCATCTTTAACTATACTTACAGTACATCCACCAAATCCAGCTCCAGTCATACGAGCTCCGATAACTCCCTCAGCTTCCCATGCTGCTTCAACTAATGAGTCTAGTTCAAATCCTGTAACTTCATAGTCATCTCTAAGAGAGATATGAGATTGGTTCATTAGTTGTCCAAAAGCTTCAATATCTCCAGCATTTAATTTTTCAACAGCAACTTTTGTTCTTTCATTTTCAGTAACTGCATGTGTAGCTCTTTTTAGTTGTTCTTCATCAGTAATTAGATGTTTTATCTCGTTAAATCTTTCAACAGAAAGTTCTCCAAGGTATTTTATATCTATTCCATTTTCATTTAAAACTTTTACAGCAGCTTCACAAGATCCTCTTCTTTCGTTATATTTAGAATCTGCTAGTCCTCTCTTTTTATTTGTATTTGCAATAACAATTGATGCTCCATTTAAAACAACAGGTGCATATTGATAGTTTAAAGTGTTACAATCTAAAAGAATAGCATTATCTTTTTTACCCATTCCAATAGCAAATTGATCCATAATTCCACAATTTACACCAATAAATTTGTTTTCAGCTTTTTGAGAAAGTTTAACCATACTTACCATATCTACATCAAGATTAAATAGATCTTTTAGTATAACAGAAGTAGCAAGTTCAATAGATGCTGAAGAAGAAAGTCCTGCACCATTAGGAATATTTCCATAGAATAATACATCAAAACCACTATTTATATTAAATCCTGCTTCTAAGAAAGTTTTAATAACTCCTTTTGGATAGTTAGCCCAGTCATCTTGAGGTTCATTAATTAATCTGTCTAATGAAAATTCTATTATTCCTAAATTTTCAAAGTTTTTAGAGTACATTCTAAAAATATTGTCATTTCTTTTAACTGCAACAGCATATGTTCCAAAATCTAAAGCACATGGAAATACAAATCCACCATTATAATCTGTATGCTCTCCAATTAAGTTTACTCTACCAGGAGAAAAGAATACTTTTACATCTCCTTCGTATTTGTACAAAGTTTTAAAATCTTCAATTAAACCTTTTATCATTTTTTACCCTCCACTATTTTTTAGTCAACTATGTCTGATATAAGTATAACTTATATTTATATTTTAACAAGAAAATTTAAATAAAAACATAGGATCTTATTAAACTAAGTAAAATAAGTTTTGAGAAAATAGAGAAAATATAGTATAATATAGTATAAAAGAAATTCATCTAAAAGGGGAAAAAATGAGGAAGAATAGTATAAAGATAAAAACATTAGAACTTATAAAAAATAGTAATGGAATATCAAGATCTGAATTAGCAAAAGAGCTAGATATAACTCCAGCAGGAGTAGGTAAAGTTGTAAATAAATTTCTTGAAAGTGGGATTATTGAAGAAACAAGTGTGGGAGTTTCAACTGGAGGAAGACGTCCTCTTATTTTGAAGATAAATGAGAAAAAAATAGGGGAGATTTTAGGAGTATCTCTAGCACCAAGATTTATTCAGATCGTTCTAGGAGATATTAGTGGAAAAATTTTGAAAAGCAAAAAATATTCTTTGAAAAAAAGATTACTAGAAAAGGAACATAATATTTTAGAACTTACAGAGAAACTTATTGAAAGAGAATTGAGAAAGAGAGAAAATATAAGCACTATATCCATAGTTGTAAATGGAATGGTAGATAGTAAAAATGGAATATCTATTTTTTCACCTCACTATAATTGGAAAAATATAAATTTAAAAAAAAGATTTGAAGAAAAATTTAAAATAAAAGTATTTGTTGAAAATGATGTTAGAGCAATGGCATTGACTGAAAAGATATTTGGATCATGTAAAGATAATCAAAACTTTGTAGTTATGAATATAGGAGATGGAGTTGGAGGAAGTATATTTTTAAATGATGCTCCTTATCATGGGTATGGTTCTATTTCTGGAGAGTTAGGACATATGGTTGTAAGAAGAAATAGCCCAGAAAAATGTTCATGTGGGAAGAAAGGATGCTTAGAAACAGAGGTTTCTAATGTAGCAATAATAAAGAAAATAACTTCTCAAATAAAATTAAACAATTATAGTAGTTTAAAAAATGTTTTAGTAGAAAAGGGAGCTTTAAGTATAAATGATATTTTAAAAGGTGTTGCTGAAAAGGATATGTTGACTTTTAATATTGTATTAGAGGCTATACATATGATAGCTAATGCAATAGATGGAATTATCTCAGTAATAAATCCAGAGAAGATAGTTATGTTTGGAGAGATATTTCAAAATAAGTTTCTTTTTGAAACATTGGTAAATGAGATAAAAAAATTTACATTAGATGAACAATATTATGAGATAAAAAGATCTGAATTTTGTAAAAATATCTATGAGATAGCTCCATTAGCAGTTGTAAGTTATAAAATTTTTAAAGAGATGGATGAAGAGTAGAAATATATAAAGGAAGCAAAGGAAAAAACTTGTAAATTATTATAAAGTAAGGTAAAATATATTGATAAAAAATAAATTTTAGGAGTGAAAAAAGATAGATGTTTATAGATGAAGTTATAGTAACAGTGAAGGCTGGGAATGGTGGAGATGGTTCAGCAGCTTTTAGAAGAGAGAAGTATATTCAATTTGGTGGACCAGATGGTGGAGATGGTGGAAATGGAGGAAGTGTAATATTTGTTGCAGATCCTAACATCAACACTTTAATTGACTTTAAATATAAAAAAGTATTTAAAGCTGAGAATGGAGAAAATGGACAAAAGAAACAGATGTATGGAAAAACAGGAGCAGATTTAATAATTAAAGTTCCTGTTGGAACACAAGTAAGAGATGTAGAAACTGGAAAACTTTTATTAGATATGAATGTTCCTGGAGAGCCTAGACTACTTTTAAAAGGTGGAAGAGGGGGAGCAGGAAATGTTCACTTTAAATCTGCTACAAGAAAAACACCTAAAATAGCTGGAAAAGGTAGAGAGGGAGCAGAAATAAAAGTTAAACTTGAATTGAAACTTTTAGCTGATATAGCTCTTGTAGGATATCCATCAGTTGGAAAATCAAGCTTTATCAATAGGGTATCAGCAGCTAACTCTAAAGTTGGAAGTTATCACTTTACAACTCTTGAGCCTAAATTAGGTGTTGTTAGATTGGAAGAGGGAAAATCATTTGTAATAGCAGATATTCCAGGACTTATTGAGGGAGCTCATGAGGGAATTGGACTTGGAGATAAGTTTTTAAGACATATTGAAAGATGTAAAATGATATTCCATCTAGTTGATGTGGCAGAGATAGAGGGAAGAAATGCTATAGAGGACTATGAAAAAATCAATGAAGAGTTGAGAAAATTCAGTGAAAAATTATCAAATAAAAAGCAAATAGTTCTTGCTAATAAGATGGACTTACTATGGGATATGGATAAATATGAGAAATTTAAAGCTCATGTAGAGGCTCAAGGAAATGAAGTTTATCCTATTTCAGTAATCTTAAATGAAGGAATAAGAGAAGTACTATTTAGAAGTTATGATATGTTACAAAAAATTGAAAGAGAGCCATTAGAAGAAGAAGTAAATGTAAATGAAGTATTGAGAGAGATAAAAGGAGAATCAGAAGACTTTGTAATCACTCAAGATGAAGAGGGAACTTATGTAATAGAAGGAAGAATTCTTGATGAAGTTCTTGCTAAATATGTTATTACAATGGATGAAGATTCTATTATTAACTTCTTACATATGATGAGATCTCTTGGATTAGAAGAGGCTATGAGAGATGCAGGTATCCAAGATGGAGACAATGTAAGAATAGCTGATGTAGAGTTTGAATATGTAGAATAAAAATAAAAAGCTGAATTTTTATTCAGCTTTTTTGTGCTAGAAAGGAAGAGTATGATAAAAGGTTTAGTAATTGCAGGACCTACTGGAGTAGGGAAAACAGATCTTTCAATAAAATTAGCAAAGTTATTAGATGCAGATATAATCTCTGCTGATTCTGCTCAAATTTATAAAGGGATGAATATAGGAACTGCAAAGATAACAACAGAGGAGATGCAAGGAGTAAAACACTATATGCTTGATGTAGTTGAGCCTATAAAAAAATATAGTGTTGGTGATTACCAAACAGCAGTTGATAATATTTTAAATGAGAAAGAAAAAGAGAATAAAAATATTATTCTTACTGGGGGAACAGGGTTATATATAGGTTCTATAACAGAGGGATTATCTGATCTTCCAGCAGGAGATCCTATTTTAAGAGAGGAACTTTTAAAATTAGATAATGAGGAGTTATATAAAAAACTTATGGAATTAGATCCTCAAGCTGCTCAAGATATTCATATTAACAATAGAAGAAGAGTTGAACGTGCAGTGGAAGTTTGTCTATTAACAGGAGATAAATTCTCTGTTCTATCCAAAAAAAATATAAAAAATAATAATTATAATTTTTTTAAAGTAGCTTTAGAAAGAGACAGAGAATATCTATATGAAAGAATAAATTTAAGAGTAGATATAATGTTAGAAAAAGGATTAGAACAAGAAGTTAGAGACCTTTATGAAAAGTATGGAGAGAATTTAAGAAAAATAAATATAATAGGGTATACAGAGTTAATAGAGTATTTTAATGGAAAAGTTACATATGAAGAGGCAGTTGAAAATATAAAAAGAAATTCTAGAAGATATGCTAAAAGACAATTTACTTGGTTTAAAAATGATCCAACATATGTATGGTTTGACTTAGATAAATTAAGTGAAGAAGAGATTATAAATAGTATTATGAGTGAATTAAACTTATGATTAACTGACGTAAAGTGCAATTAAATTCTTGATAAAAAGATAGTGATATGGTATTATTAATATGATAGGGAATAGGTAGATATGAATATAAGGAAGATTTTTATTTGGATTGTTTCAATCTTTTTTTTAACAGGTTGTTCAAATATAAGTAATAAAATTCTTAATGATAAGAGAGAAGAAATATACAGAAACTTATATGAAAATTGGCAGATAGAAAAACTAGAAACTGAATTATCAAAGGAGGATAATCAAGATTTAGTTTTGAAATATAAAGGGCTAATAAAGGAGCAACAGAGGAATAAAAAAAGCCTAGAAATATTGATAGATGGGATAAAACAAGAGTTAGCTAATGGAAATACAAGTAAATTAAAAAATACATTAGATTCATCTTTAAAAAATATATTTGTAGGAAATGAAATAGAGAAAGTAGATTTTTCCAAAATAAAAATATTTATTAATAAACCCAAATTCTTCAAAAATAGTGCAAATAATGTGATTGCTTTTATTGTTGAAGATAGAACTATATACTTTGATGTCTATTTTTCATTGAAGAGTGGAGAATGGAAAATAACAAAATTTAAAGAGAGAAGGTGATAATAGGTGAAAAATATTATAAAAATGACTATTCCTTCTTCTTTAGAGAATTTATCTTTAATTAGAGCCTTAGTAAAAACTTATCTTGAATTACAACATATAAATGAAAAAGATGTGTTTCAACTTTTATCTGTTGTAGATGAACTGTCAACTAATGTAGTTGAACATGGATATAAATATAAACCAGGAGATATCATTTTAGAAATTCAAAGATCAAATGATGTAATCCAATTAGTAGTAGAAGATAATGGTGTAGGTTTTGATGAAGAAAAATTGAGTAAAGAAGAGGGTGGAATGGGGCTATATATAGCTAGAGCCATCGCAGATAATTTTAAAATAGAAAAGAAATTAAATGGAACATTGTTTAAAATAGAAAAGAAAATCAAGGAGGTTATATAAAAAATGGTAGTAAATTTTGATATAATTGAGAAAAATGTAGGAGATATAAAGGTTATAAAGGTTATAGGAGAGCTAGATGCCTTAGTTGCACCTAAATTAAAAGAAAGAATTACTAAACTTGTTGAAATGGATAATACTAAATTTATAATAGATTTTGAAGAATTAGTACATATAAATAGTTTAGCAATGGGAATCCTTAGAGGGAAATTAAAAGTTGTTAAAGATATGGGTGGAGATATTAAACTTATAAAATTAAATGAAAATATTAAAACTATATTTGAAATGATCGGATTAGATGAAATATTTGAAATATATGAAACAGAAGAGGAAGCAGTAGCAAGTTTTAAATAAATTGATGATGGAGAAGGATAAAATATGAATGTAGTTTTAGGAATAGGATTAGTAGTAATCGGACTAAGTATAGTAATATCGTTACTATATAAAAAGTCTGTTATAGATAAAAGAATAAATGAATTAAATGACTTAGAAGATGAGATAACAAAATCAAAAATAAAAGCGAAAGAGATAGTGGAATTAGCTGAAAAAGAAGCTGTTGCTAAAGGTAAAGAGATTGAATTAAAAGCTAAAGAACACGTTTATCAAATAAAAGAGGAAGCAGAAAGAGAAATTAAAAATTCTAAAAATGAACTTCTTCAAAAAGAAGCTAGATTAGCTAAAAAAGAGGAAACTTTAGATAACAAAATAGAAAAACTTGAAGTAAAAAGTCAAGAGTTAGAAAAAACAACTGAAGAGTTAGAAGCTAAAAAAGAAGAGATTGAAAATATAAAAGTTGCACAAGAAAATGAATTAGAAAGAATATCTGGACTTTCTAGAAATGAAGCAAGAGATATTTTAATAGCAAAATTAAGAGATGATTTAACTCATGAAACAGCAGTTGCTATTAGAGAGTTTGAAAGTAAATTAGAAGATGAAAAAGATAGAATTTCAAGAAGAATTTTATCAACAGCAATTGGTAAAGCATCATCAGATTATGTTGTAGATGCTACAGTATCAGTTGTAAACCTTCCAAATGATGAGATGAAAGGTAGAATCATAGGAAGAGAAGGAAGAAATATAAGAGCTATCGAGGCTTTAACAGGTGTAGATATAATTATTGATGATACTCCAGAAGCAGTTGTACTTTCAAGTTTTGATGGAGTAAAAAGAGAGATAGCTAGAATTGCTATTGAAAAACTTATTACTGATGGAAGAATCCATCCAGGAAAAATAGAAGAAGTAGTAAATAAAGCTAGAAAAGAGATTGAAAAAGAGATTGTAGATGCAGGAGAAGAGGCACTAATCGAACTTGGAATTCCAGCAATGCATCCAGAAATTATAAGAACATTAGGAAGATTAAAATTCAGAACAAGTTATGGTCAAAATGTATTAACACACTCTATAGAAGTTGCAAAATTAGCTGCAAACTTAGCAGCAGAGATTGGAGCAGATACAGAGCTTGCTAAGAGAGCAGGACTTTTACATGACGTTGGTAAAGTTCTAGAAAATGATATAGAAGCTTCTCATGCTATTATAGGTGGAGAGTTCTTGAAGAAATTTGGTGAAAAATCAGATGTTATCAATGGAGTTATGGCTCACCATAATGAAGTTGAGTTTGAAACTGTAGAAGCAATTCTTGTACAAGCAGCAGATGCTATATCAGCATCAAGACCTGGAGCAAGAAGAGAAACTTTAACAGCTTACTTGAAGAGATTAGAAAATCTTGAAGAGATAGCAAACTCATTTAGTGGTGTAGAGTCATCTTATGCAATTCAAGCTGGAAGAGAGATAAGAATTATTATCAATCCAGAAGTTGTAAGTGATGATGCAGCTACTAAGATGTCTAGAGATGTGGCTAAGAAGATAGAGGAAACAATGCAATATCCAGGACAAATTAAAGTTACTATAGTAAGAGAAACAAGAGCTGTAGAATATGCAAAATAATATGATTTAAATATTAAAGACTCTGAAAAATAATCAGAGTCTTTTTATATTAAGAGTTTATAAATGAAAAATTGTTAAATAAAAAAAAAAATGATATAATTTAGAGTAAAGAAAAAATAAAATAGAAAGAAGGATTAAAATGAAAGTATTGATAGTAGGAGATATAGTAGGAAGTCCAGGAAGAGAAACTTTAAAAGCTTTTCTTGAGAAAAAAAGAGGAGATTATGACTTTATAATAGTTAATGGAGAAAACTCAGCAGCAGGATTTGGAATTACTGGAAAGATAGCAGATCAACTTTTAGAGTGGGGTTGTGATGTAATAACTGGTGGAAATCATATTTGGGATAAAAAAGATTTCTATGAGTATTTAGATAAAACAGATAGAGTAGTAAGACCAGCGAATTATCCAGATGAGGGAACACCAGGAAAAGGATATACAATAGTAAAGGATAAAAATGGAAATAAAGTGGGAGTAATCTCTATTCAAGGTAGGGTATTTATGCCCCCAATCGATTGTCCATTTAAAAAGGTAAAAGAGATTTTAGAAGAGGTTAGAAAGGAAACTAGAGTTATTATAGTTGATTTCCATGCAGAAGCAACTTCAGAAAAAATAGCTATGGGATGGCATTTAGATGGATATGTATCTGCAATTTATGGAACACATACTCATATTCAAACAGCAGATGAAAGAATACTACCAGAAGGAACAGGATATATAACTGATGTTGGAATGACAGGTTCTACAAATGGAATTATAGGAATGTCAATAAACTCTGTACTACCTAAGTTTTTAAATGCACTACCTCAAAGATTTGAGATAGCAGAGGGAAATGAGAGAATCAATGCTATTGAAATAGAGATTGATTTAGAAACTGGAGAATGTAAAAACATAGAGAGAATAAATAAAACTTTAACACAAATAAACTTTATGTAATTGGAGATGGGAATGAAAGTAGTAGAGATAAAAGTAATTTATGAAAGTGATGATATAGATAGAGCAACTAAAGAGATTTCAGATATATTTTATGATTTTGGTGTAACAGGATTAAAAATAGAGGAGCCAATGAAACATAAAAATCCTCTTGATTTCTATAAAAATGAAAAAGATTTCTTGATGGTAGATCATGCTGTTTCAGCTTATTTTCCTCTGAATATCTATGCTGAAAAGAGAAAAAAAGTTATTTTAGAAAGATTTGAAGAAGTTTTTTCAGATAGAGAAGATATAGTTTATACTATTGATTTTTATGAGTATGATGAAGAAGATTACCAAAATAGCTGGAAAAAATATCTGTTTACTGAAAAGGTAAGTGAGAGATTTGTTGTAAAACCTACTTGGAGAGAGTATGAGCCTAAAGAGGATGAGCTTATAATAGAACTAGATCCAGGAAGAGCATTTGGAACAGGATCTCACCCTACAACTTCATTATGCTTAAAACTAATGGAAGAAAACATCAAAGAGGGAGACAGTGTAATAGATGTTGGAACAGGATCTGGTATCTTAATGATTGCAGCAGATAGACTTGGAGCTTCTGAAGTTTATGGAACTGATATTGATGAGTTAGCAGTGGAATCAGCTAAGGAAAACTTAGAGTTAAATGGAATATCTGAAGATAGAGCAAAGGTTTATTTAGGAAACTTAGTATCTGTAGTAAATGGAAAAAAATTTGATGTAGTAGTTGCAAATATATTAGCAGATGTACTTTTAATACTACTTAATGATATTTCAAAAGTAGTTAAAAAAGATGGATTGGTAATATTCTCTGGAATAATAGATGAAAAATGTGAGCTATTAAAAAGAGAAGTTGAAGCTTTAGGAATGGAAATTCTTGAGGTAAAAGCTGATAAAGAATGGAGAGCAATGTTAATCAAAGCCAATTAAATAGGGGGATATAATGGAAGAATTTATAGTAACAGTTGATGGACCAGCAGGAAGTGGAAAAAGTACAATAGCTAAAATAGTTGCAAAAAAATATGATTTAACATATTTAGATACAGGGGCAATGTATAGAATGATAGCTCTTTACTCTTTAGAAAACAGAGTTAATTTAGAAGATGAGAGAAGTGTAGCTGAAATGTTAGAGAATACAAAATTAGATATAATTGGAAATCAATTTTTTCTAAATGGAAAAGATGTTTCAACAGAAATAAGAACACCAGAAGTAAGTGCTGTTGTTTCTCCAGTAGCTGCAATAAAAGCTGTAAGAGTAAAATTAGTAGAACTTCAAAGAGAGATAAGCAAAGGTAAAAGAATAATATTAGATGGAAGAGATATTGGAACAGTTGTATTTCCAAAAGCTCAAGTTAAAATATTTTTAGTTGCATCTCCAGAAGAAAGAGCTAGAAGAAGATTAAATGAGTATAAAGAAAAAGGAATAGAGGAAGATTATGAATCTGTTTTAAATTCAATTAAAGAGAGAGATCACATAGATTCGACTAGAAAGGAAAGCCCGCTAAAGAAAGCTGATGATGCTATTGAAATAGATAGTAGCAAAATGAGTATAGATGAGGTAGTAGAAGCTATTTCAAATTGCATAGATAGAAAGGTAGGATAAATATGTATAATTTTATTCGTGCATTGTTAATGCCATTTTTATATATGTATATGCTTATCAATAAGGATAAAAGAGAATTTTTTAATAAAAGATTTAAACAAAATTTTGATTTTTTAAGAAAAGAAAATTATATTTGGGTTCATTGTTCCTCAATGGGAGAGGTAAACCTATCTGAAGCACTTATAAAAAAACTTTTATCAGAGAGAAAAGAGAGAATTTTATTAAGTGTTTTTACAGATACAGGAATGGCTAATGCTAAGCAAAAGTATAAGGATAATGATAGAGTTGATATAATATTTTTCCCATTGGATAAAAAAGATATTATAGGAAATATTATTTCAAAAATAAATCTAAAGCTTTTAATATTGATTGAGACAGAGATTTGGCCAAATTTGATTACTCAATGTAGTAAAGTTGGAAAAGTAATCATTGTAAATGGAAGAATTTCAGATAAAAGTTTTGGAAAATACAGAAAGTTTAGCTCATATTTGAAACCTCTTTTTGAAAAAATTTCAGGTTTCTATATGCAATCACCTCTTGATAGTGAAAGAATTATAGAGATTGGGGCAGATAAAAATAAAGTAGAAACTTTAGGAAATCTAAAATTTGATATAGAATTAGAAAGATTTTCAGATGAAGTTATAGAGGATATAAAACAGGAGATTTGTGTTGATGGAAGAAAAATTTTTACTGCTGGAAGTACAAGAAGTGGTGAAAATGAAATAATATTAGATGTGTTTGAGAAAATGAAAAATACATTGTTAATATTAGTTCCTAGACATTTAGAGAGAATACCTCAAATTGAAGAGATTATCAAAGAGAGAAAAAAAAGTTTTTTAAAGTATAGTGAAATAAATAGTGACAATTTTCAAAAAACTGATATAATACTTGTGGACAAAATGGGAGTACTTAGAAAACTCTATGCCATAGCAGATATAACTTTTGTAGGAGGAACATTAGTAAATATTGGTGGACATAGTTTATTAGAACCTCTATTCTATGAAAAAACTCCAATTTTTGGAAAATATCTTCAAAATGTAAAGGATATTTCAAAGGAGATATTAAAAAAAGATATAGGTTATAAAGTTGAAAATACAGAGGAGTTTTTAAAAGCGATAGAGGATATTGAAAAAACAAGAGGTATAAAAAGAGAGAAGATTAGAGAATTTTTTAGTGAAAATAGTAAAGTAGCTGAGAAAGTATTAGATAAGATTGACAAATTAATATAATTTTATATAGATGGAGGATAAATGACGAAAGAAGAGTTAAAAGAAGATTTATGGAGACATTTTTTCAAGAATCCAAGAAAAAATTACAATCCATATATTTATAAACTTCTTGATTTTCCTGAGTATATTATCTATGATAAAGAGATTATGGATTCATATAAAGGAAAATGGAGAGAGTTTTTTAAAAATGATAATCCTATATATTTAGAGATAGGTTCTGGAAGTGGAAACTTTGCTCAAGGAATGGCAATGAGATACCCTGAAAGAAATCATATAGGACTTGAATTAAGATTTAAAAGACTTGTACTTTCAGCAAATAAAGTTAAGAGAGATAACTCTAAAAATGCTTTATTTTTAAGAAGAAGAGGAGAAGAGATCCTTTCTTTTGTAGCTGAAAATGAAGTTGATGGAATCTATGTAAATTTTCCAGATCCTTGGGAAGAGAATGAGAAAAATAGAGTTGTTCAAGAAAGTTTCTTTAAAATATTAGATGTTATCTTGAAAAAAGATGGGAAATTTTTCTTTAAAACAGACCATGATAAATATTATCAAGATGTTTTAGATTTAGTAGCATCACTAGATGGATATGAGGTAATTTATCATACTTCAGATCTACATAATAGTGAAAAAGCAGAGGATAATATAAAAACAGAGTTTGAGCAACTATTTTTATGTAAACACAATAAGAATATAAATTATATTGAAATTTTAAAGACAAAGTAGGAGGTCCAAATGGCAGGATATGTAGTAGTTGGTACACAATGGGGCGACGAGGGGAAAGGTAAGATTATTGATGTTTTAGCAAATAAAGCAGATTATGTAGTTAGATTCCAAGGTGGAAATAATGCAGGACATACAGTAGTAGTTAATGGTGAAAAATTTATACTTCACCTATTACCATCAGGAATGCTTCATGGAAATGGTAAATGTATAATTGGACCAGGTGTTGTCATAGACCCGAAAGTTTTATTAAAAGAACTTGATACTTTAGAGGCTAAAGGAGCTAAAATAGATCACCTATTTATCAGTGATAGAGCTCATATAATAATGCCTTATCATGTAAAGCTAGATGAATTATCAGAAGCTACAAGTGGAGCACATAAGATAGGAACTACAAAGAGAGGAATAGGACCTTGTTATGCTGATAAAATAAATAGAGTTGGAATTAGAGCAGTAGATCTATTAGATATGGAAATCTTTGGAGAAAAATTAAAAAGATTCCTTGAAGCTAAAAACTTAATATTTACAAAAATTTATGAGGAAGCACCTCTTTCTTATGATGAAATTTTTGAAGAGTATAAAGGTTATGCTGAGAGATTAAAACATAGAATAATAGATTCTATCCCTGAAATCAACAGAGCTTTAGATGAAGATAAACTTGTTCTTTTTGAAGGGGCTCAAGCTATGATGCTAGATATCAACTATGGAACATATCCATATGTAACTTCATCTTCACCTACAACAGGAGGAGTTACAACAGGTGCTGGAGTTTCACCTAGAAAGATAACAAAAGGTATAGGAGTTATGAAAGCTTATACAACAAGAGTTGGAGAGGGACCATTCGTAACAGAACTTACTGATGAATTAGGTGAAAAATTAAGAGAGGTAGGACATGAATATGGTGCTACTACTGGAAGACCTAGAAGATGTGGTTGGTTAGATTTAGTAGTAGGAAAATATGCAGTAGATATTAATGGACTTACAGATATAGTTATTACTAAAATAGACGTTTTAAGTGGATTAGATACTGTTAAAATTTGTGTTGCTTACGATATAGATGGAAAGAGGTATACTTCTGTTCCAGCTTCAACAGAGATACTTGCAAGAGCTATTCCTGTGTATGAAGAGTTACCAGGATGGAAAGAAGATATTAGTCAAATGAAAAATTATGATGAACTTCCAGAAAATTGTAAGAAATATATAAAAAGAATGGAAGAGATTTTAAATTGTCCAATAAGTGTAGTTTCAGTTGGACCAGATAGAAGTCAAAATATTCATATAAGAGAGATTTAATAATTTTAAAAAACTTCAGATTTTTTCTGGAGTTTTTTTATTAAATTTTAACTTTTTTATATTATAATTTTAAATATAAAAAATATTAGGGAAGTGAGTTTATGTGGATTGTTTTTGCTGTATCATCAGCAGTATTTGCTGCTTTAACTTCAATTTTTGCTAAAATAGGGATAGAAAATATTAATTCTAATGTTGCAACAGCAATACGAACATTGGTAGTTCTTATTATGGCATGGATAATGGTATTTTTAACTGGGCAACATAGTAATTTAGGAAGTATCAGTCAAAGAAACTGGATATTTTTAATTATTTCAGGTATATGTACAGGGCTTTCATGGTTATGTTATTACAAAGCTCTTCAAAGTACAGAAGTTATGAAAGTAGTGGCAATAGATAAATTTAGTATAGTGTTAACCTTGTTTTTTTCTGCTCTTATATTGAAAGAGGCAATTACCTTAAAAATGATTGTAGGAATTATATGTATTACAGTAGGTACACTTTTATTAGCTTTTTAGATAAGTATTATATAAATTAGGAGCTATTTTAAATCAATAATTTATTTTATTGATGTATTGTAGCTCTTTTTTTATATTATATATTATTTTTATAAAAAATCTTTATTTAAGTTATATAAAATTGATATTTGCTTTTTTATAAGTTTAGAACTATATCTATATTATAAAAATAAAATTTACTAGTAGTTTATAGAGAAAATGATAATTTTGTTATTAAAGAATGAACAGAAAAAAAAGTTGAGTATAAATTTTATATTAGATATTTTTAATATTAATGAATAAAAAAATAATTATTTTGTTTTATGGAAAAAGGAAGATTTTTTATTTACAATACTATAAGAGAAAATAAAGGTGGAGGAAAAAATGAAATTTACAAAGATGCAAGCAGCAGGAAATGATTTTATTTTAGTAAATGGGTTAGAAAAACAAAAAGATGATTGGAATGAATTTGCAAGAAAGGTATGTGATAGGCATTTTGGGATAGGTGCAGATGGATTGATGTTTTGTAGTGAAAGTAAAATAGCAGATATAAAGATGAATTATTACAACTCTGATGGCTCAAGAGGAGAGATGTGTGGTAATGGAATTAGATGTTTTTCTAAATTTGTTTATGATAATAAAATAATAGATAAAAAACAGTTTTTAGTTGAAACAGATGCAGGACTAAAAACTCTTAGTTTAGAGATAGATGAAAATGGAAAAGCAAAATATATAACTGTAAATATGGGAAAAACTAATTTTAAAGCTAGTTCAATTGCAAAAATTAAAGATAGTGAAACTATTTTAAATAGAAAGGTAATTGTAGATAAAAAAGAGGTAATAATATCAAGTGCATTGATGGGAGTACCACATACAGTAATATTTGTTGATGATTTTTCTAAATATAATATAAATTATTTAGGAAGTAAAATAGAGAAATTGGAGATATTTAAAAATAATACAAATGTAAATTTTGTAAAGAAAATAGATGAAAAAACCTTAGAAATAAAGACTTGGGAAAGAGGAGCAGGAAGAACTTTAGGATGTGGAACTGGTTGTTGTGCAGCAGCAGCTATAGCAAAGAGATTGGGAATAGTTAATGAAAATAAGATTTTAATGAAAGCAGAAGGAGGACAAATTCAAGTAGAGATAAAAGATGATTATAGTATTATCATGTCTGGAAAAGCAGAAAAAATTTGTACAGGAGATATATAAAAAATAATTTATAAACAGGTAGCGTAATAAATTATGATAAGTACACAAAATTATTTACACCATCAAAAAAAGAACTAATTAAATTTCTAAAATTAGTTCTTTTTTTATCCTCTAATTATTAATTTTAAAAATAAAAAGAATTTAAGCTAAAAAAATTATTTATTAAAAAATTCAGCCCATTTATCAGCTTTAAAACCTAGAAGAACACCGTTTTCAGTAACCACAAGAGGTCTTTTTACTAACATACCATTAGAAGCTAGAATTTTAATAAGCTCCTCATCAGATTCAGTTGCTACTTTTTCTTTTAAGTTCATCTCTCTATATAAAATTCCACTTGTATTAAAGAATTTTGTAACAGGTAGTCCACTTAAGGCTATAAACTCTTTTAACTCTTCAGCAGTGGGATTATTTTCAACAATATGTCTATTTGTAAAAGATAGATTATTTTCTTCTAGCCATTTTTTAGCTTTTACACAAGTACTACATTTCGGATAGTTTATAAAAAGTATTGACATAAATTATTCCTCCTTAAAGATAAATTTTAACTATATTATACAATATATTAGAAAAAATAAAATAAAATTTTTATAAAAAACAGTACTAAAAAAATAATACTACAATATTATTATATTGACATAAAATAAAAATCTTGTTATAATTTTAATTAGTATGTTAATTGTATAGTATAAATAATTATAAAATAAAAAAGAAAAAATATAGGAGGAAAGGGAATAATGTATAAAAAAAGAGAAGTTATACTTACAGGATTTGCATTATTTGCGATGCTTTTTGGAGCAGGAAATCTGATATTTCCCCCTGCTGTAGGATTTGAAACTGGGCAAAATTGGCTGACAGCAGCAACAGGGTTTATTCTTACAGGAGCAGGCTTTCCATTAATGGCAATAATTGCAGCAGCAGTAGCAGGAAAAGATTTGGATAGTTTTGCAGCTAGAGTTTCTGCTAAATTTAGTAAAGTGTTTAATATAGCTTTAATTTTAGCAATAGGACCACTTTTAGCACTGCCAAGAACAGGGGCAACAGCCTTTGAAATGATAGTGCCACAAAGTACTGAAAATTATAGTGTATATAAATTTATATTCTTAGGAGTATTCTTTCTTATAACTATTTTATTTTCATTAAAATCAAGTAAGGTAATAGATAGAGTAGGAGCTATATTAACACCAATATTATTAATAGTATTAGCTATAATAATATTTAAAGGTATTTTTTCGCCTATTGGGGTTCCAAGTGATCTACATAAACCAGAAACTTTTAAATATGGTTTTCTTACTGGATATCAAACAATGGATACATTAGCAGCTATTGTTTTCTCAGAGATAATTTTGAAATCTATTAGAAAAGACAAAGCATTAACTAAGAAACAGGAGCTTTCATTCCTTTTACAAACTAGTGTTATTGCAATAGGTGGATTAGCTATTGTATATGGTGGATTAGTTTATATTGGAGCTACAGCAACAGATGTTGTAACTGGTGGAAAGGGAAATATAGAGCTACTATCTTCAATGGTAATTTTACTATTGGGAAATGCAGGAAAGTTAATACTAGGTATATGTGTAGCTGGAGCTTGTTTAACAACAGCAATAGGGCTTACAGCAACAGTTGGAGATTATTTTAGTAATCTATTAAAAATATCTTATGAGAAGATAGTTTTATTTACTGTGGTAATCAGCTTTATATTTGCAAGTTTTGGAGTGGATATGATAGTAAAATTAGCAGTTCCAGTTTTAGTATTTATCTATCCTATCTCAATAGTATTGATAGCCCTTAACTTTTTTAAAGATTTTATAAAAAATGATAATACATTTACAGGAGCAGTTATAGGAGCAGGAATAGTAAGTGGGTATGAAACACTAGCAGGACTAGTTTCTCTTCCAGAGAGTATAAAGGTTTTATACAATTCTCTACCTCTTTCAAGTATAGGATTTGCATGGTTAATTCCTAGTATTGTTGTAGGGGTACTGTTTAGTTTTATTAAGAAGAAGTAAAAGATAATTTTAGTAGGTCGTGAAATAGTATGACTCAGTTATTTTTTAGAGTCATACTATTTTTATGTTATAAATATTTTAGATTGGAGTGATTAAAATTTACAGAAAGAAAGATATTATTTTAACAGGATTTGCATTATTTGCAATGTTATTTGGAGCAGGAAATTTGATATTTCCACCTAAAGTAGGATTTGATGTTGGGGAGATGTGGGAAGCAGCTACATTGGGATTTTTTATAACAGGAATAGGGATTCCACTTTTAGCAATTATTTCAGCAGCATATGCAGGTAAAGATTTAGATGATTTTGCTAATAGAGTGTCACCTAAATTTAGTAAGGTATTTAATGTAGTTTTAATATTGGCAATAGGTCCATTTTTAGCATTACCAAGAACAGGAGCAACTGCTTATGAAATGGCAATTTTACCACATACTAATGGAACAGATGTGGATATGTATAAATATATATTCCTTTTTATCTATTTTGCAGTAGTACTTATGTTTTCAATAAGAGCAAATGCTGTAATTGAGAGAGTAGGAAAGGTATTAACTCCTATTTTAATAATAATTCTTGCAATAATAATAGTAAAAGGGGTATTTTTCCCATTAGGAGAACCAGTTGTAGTTGAAACAATGACTAACCCTTTTAAATATGGATTCTATAATGGATATCAAACAATGGATACATTGGGAGCTATTGTATTCTCTAGTATCATAATAAAAGCTATTAGAAATGGAAGAAATTTGACTGTAAAACAAGAGATGAAATTTTTAAGCAGCTCAAGTATAATAGCAGTTTGTGGATTGGCAGTGGTATATGGTGGATTATTATATATTGGTGCTACTTCTAATGGAATATTCCAAGGAGCTAAGACTACACAACTTTTAAATGAGATAGTAGATAGAATGTTAGGAAGATCAGGAAACCTAATTTTAGGAATCTGTGTAACTGGGGCTTGTCTAACAACAGCAATAGGGCTTACAGCAACAGTTGGAGATTATTTTAGCAAATTATTAAATACAACATATGAAAAAGTTGTAATTGTAACTACAATTATTAGCTTTATATTTGCAGGTTTTGGAGTAGATATAATAGTAAAAATTTCAGCACCTATCTTAACTTTAATCTATCCAATAGCAATAGTTTTAATTATTTTAAACTTCTTTAAGGAGCAAATAAAATCAAACTCAATTTATGTAGGAGCAGTAGTAGGAGCAAGTTTAGTTGGGGCTTATGAAATGGCACAAGTTTTATCAATAAATACAAGTGAAATTTTAACTATTATATATAAAAGTCTTCCATTAAATACTTTTGGTTTAGCATGGATTCTTCCAAGTATAATTTGTGCTGTTAGTTTTAAATATATGTTTAAAACTAGATAATTATTTTATAAATAGGACTCTTTCAAAAGAAAAATATATATGAAATAAAATAAGATTGTATGTTTTATATATATGTTGTAAAATGAGATATATAATATTTTTGAAAGGAGTCAAATATGGATTACAAAATTTTAACATGTGGAATTTTATTATTAATAAGTCTTCTTTCAATTAGGGTAACCAAAAAAGTGCAAGTTCCATTGTTGATACTCTTCCTTTTTATAGGAATTGCAGCAGGTTCTGAGGGAATTGGTGGTATCTATTTTGATGATGCTAAGATTACTCAAGATATAGGAAATGTAGCACTATTGTTTATTCTATTTGCTGGGGCACTTGAAACAAAGAAATCTGATGCAACAATGGCACTCTATCCAAGTGGGATATTAGCAACAGCAGGAGTATTTTTTACAGCTATGTTAGCTGCTTTAATAGCCTATGTTTTAACTAGCTTAAATTTAAAGGAGTCCTTACTGTTTGGAGCAATAGTTTCTTCAACAGATGCAGCAGCAGTTATATCCATGCTTGGTGGTTCAAATCTTAAAAAGAAAATACGTACAGTAATAGAGATAGAGTCTGGAAGTAATGATCCTATGGCATATGCTTTAATTCTTTTTATTCTATCAATGTTTGGAGCAGGAGAAAAGACAAGTATATTTTGGGGAATAATATTTTTATTTAGACAAATTATATTTGGTGCTTTAATGGGAATAATATTTGGAAAGATATCATTACCATTGGGGAAAATATTGAAGATAGAGAGAGAAGAGTTTTTGACAATTCATTTAATAGCCATGTTATTTATATGTTTTGCAGGAACTAATATTATAAATGGAAATGGATTTTTGGCTATCTATTTAATGGGAATATTAATAGGAAATGAGCACTTTGATTTTAGAATGAATTGTATAAAAAATATGAGAGTAGCATCTTGGTTGATGCAGATAACAATGTTTATTATTCTAGGATTATTGGTGTTCCCAAGTCAGTTAAAAGCAGTTGTAATAAGGGGAAGTATATTAGCAATTATGATAACAATAGTTGCTCGTATGGCAGTTGTATTTGCTCTAATGTCACCTTTTAAGTATACAAAGAAAGAAAAGTTTTTTATGTCTTGGGCAGGTTTAAAAGGAGCAGTTCCAATTATATTTTCAACTAATGCAATAACAGCAGGGATAGACAATTCACAAGTGATATTTAATATGGTTTTCTATATGGTTGTTTTCTCTGTAATGATTCAAGGTATGACATTGAAACCACTGGCTAAATATTTGGGGCTTTTAGATCCTGTTAGTGAAGCAGATGCTGATACTATTGATTTAGAGGAATTAGAAGAGCTTTCATTAAAAAAATTGTATTTAGATAGAAAATCTGAGTATATAAATAAAGAGATAAGAGAGTTAAACCTTCCTAAGAGCATGCATATAATATCTATTCGTAGAGGAGAAGAGGATATTATACCAAGAGGGGATGTAATTTTAAAAGCTGGAGATAAGATTCTATTTTCAATGAAATAAAGTTAGAAAAAGATTGTTATAAGTTGAGCTAAAATCGATTTTAACAATCTTTTTATTTTTCTAAATTTATTTATTACTATAATTTATCTAGCTAAGCTAGGTTCTCTAATATATTGTTAGTTTTACAGCAAAGTATTTTTGCATTAGCGATTATTAGTCAAGTTAAGTTATTAAAATTTATATTTGGGAAAGAAAAAATATATTATAGTTTAGAAATAAAAAAATAAGCTAATAAATCAAATTAATGATTTACTAGCTTATTGGCATGCTTATTTGTTATACTCTTCAAGCCTCTTATACATCATAGTAGCTGCTCCAGATACAAGTCTTTTTTGAATAAAACTATCTGAAACATCTTTAAAGTAGTTTGTAGCTATTAAAGTTGAGAATCCATGAGCATACATCCAGCAATCAAGGAAAAGCTCAGTTTTAAACTCTTCATCTAATTTGTCAAATCTACTATCTTTAGACATCTCTACTTTTATTAGATCTCTAAATTCTCTTACAAGGCTACTATAAGAGCTATCTTTTAGGAATATTGTATGGAAAAGTTGTTTTTCCTCTCTAGCAAATTTACAAATTCCTATTCCTATATTAAGAAATATATACTCTGTACTAGACTCTTTAACATACTCCATAAATATAGATTTAGCTTGATTAATAAGATCTTTTTTTAATATTTCTAATGAAGTGTAGAAACTATATATTGGAGCTGGAGAACAATTCAGCGATTTAGCTAAATTTCTAGCAGTTATAGCTTCTAGTCCATTTTGCTTAAAAACTTCAAAGGCTTTTTTAAAAATTTGTTCTTTAGTAAAAATAGCTTTTTTAGGCAATCTTCTCCTCCTCTATATAGTTAAAATTAGAATTTCTTTGTATAAGCTAAACCAAATGCAGTGATGTTTTTATCATATTCTGGATTAGCAATTCCATATTTTGCATATTTTGTATCATAGTGTCCAGATTCTTGATCATAGAAGAAGTGGCATACTGTAAATACCCATTCATCACAATCAGTAGGTGCATATTTAAGCCCTGCTCCAACTGTAACTGAGTTTAGTGCAAACTCTATATCATCATATGAACTTACTTTAGCACCAGTATGAGCATAGTTTACACTTCCAAGTAGAGTCCATTTTTCATTAAGTTTATATTCATTTCCAAGAGCTATTTCCCAACCATTATCATACTCAGCTTTAACTTCCTTAACTCCAAGATTTGTTAAAGTAGAACTTGCTTTAGTTCTATCCATTTTAGCATCTTTATTAAAATAGTAGTTTCCAGAGATAGCAGTTGTCCATCTATCTGTTACTTTATATGAAGCTCCTAGTGCTAAAATAGCTGGTAAATCTCTTCTAGTTTTAGTACCATCTTTATATTCAGGATAGAAATCACTAAACCAAACATCAGGTAAAGGTTTTCCTAAGATATCTAACTTAGCTGGAGTTTCATCTCCACTAGCTTTAAAATTTAATTTAACTCTTGAATCATATCTCATAGCAAGATTTAATCTATCAGTTGCCTTATAGTTAAATCCAATTTGAGCTCCTAATCCCCAAGCTGTTCTATCAGAATCTATATCAGCATGTATATCTTTAGCTAAAGGATTGTTAGATTTAATGTCAATATTTCCTTTTAATTTTTTCATTCCTAGTACTGCTCTACCAGCAATAGACATAGATAATTTATCATTAACTTTCCATGCTCTACCTATGGTAGTTTGTCCATAAAGACTTTTTCCTTCAGCAGAAGAACCATTATCTTTAAAAATAGAAACTGGTATTCCTATTGTTGTGCTAGCAATTCCATTTAATATATCAGGTACTACTGCAGTTCCAGCAACACCATCTTTATATTCAAGGTCTCCACCTCCACCAAGTCCTCCAAATGTCCAGAATATAGTTCTTTCATCTCTTACACTGTATAGAGCTAAAGTTGGGATATATTGTAATAGATCTGCTTTATACTCTTTTCCATTGTAATCCATTTTTTCATGTCCAACAGCTAGTTGAGCCCCAATATGGAAGTAAGTTCCATTATCTAAGTGAACAAGTCCAGCTGGGTTATAGTAAACAGATGATTTATTTATCATACCATTTTGTGATTGGTTTCCTAAATACTCAGGTGTGTATGTTTGAATATGATCTATTGATGCAGCATAAGCACTAGTACTTAAAAGTGCTGCAATTGCTAAAATTCCAAGTTTCTTTTTCATTTTTCCTCCTAAATTTTTATATATAACATATGTAATATAACATTTGTATTTTAATTTAGGATTAAAAAAATATTAATTTTTTTTAATAATTAATTTTCACTATTTTTTATTAAACCTTTTCTATAAGCATTTAATAATTTCTTTAAATCATTAACTTGGTTTTGTAACTCTTTTCCAATATCAGTATCTTTAACTCTTATTCTATTTTGGCTAACATCAACTATACGACTAGATGAGATAATATCTTTCCCCTCTTTTATAGATTTTTCAGCAGATTCAAAAGGAGCATGAGAAACTAATTTCATACCATAAGAGTTAAAAATTAGAGTATATCCAGCTAAACCAGTTTGAGGCTGATAAGCTTTAGAGAAACCACCATCAATAATATAAAGCTTACCATTTGCTTTAATAGGGGATTCTCCCTTTTTCTCTTTAACAGGAACATGTCCATTAATAATATGAGAAATTTTAGGATTCAATTTAAACTCTTTAAGAATCATGTCACAAGTTTCCTCTTGGTTGCAGAATTTATAGTAAGGATTTTTATTTTCCACATGAGTTTCCTTATCTTCTATAAAATAACGTTCAAAAGTTTTCATATCATCTTTTCCAAATAGAGGAGAGTCTTTACCACACCACATATACCAAACAAAATCAGCTTTAACCTTATCTTCAGGGCTATCAGCACTATTAGCTCTATTAAAGTAAGCTTCTCTGCAAAGTTTTTCAGCTCTATCAAGAGCAGCTTTTCCTTTTAGATACTCTCCTCTTATATAGATATCTTTTAATTGTCCATCAGCAGTAAGAGGAATACAACCATGATATAGAAGATTAGAGTTGCATTTTAGATATAGGCTTCCCTTAGCAAATAAAAATCTAATATGTCTTTGTAGCTTTTCACTTCTTAAAAATGAAAGTCTTAGATTTTCCATTATCTCACTCTCTTCACGAGTAAGTTTTAAAGGGTTATTTTTGTCAACAGTTGGGAAGTTTTTATCTCTTAACTCATACTCTTTACCATTTAATGTTATAACTCCTCTGTCAAAATCAATTTTTCTAAACATATTTCTATGTTCCATATTAAAATCAGGGTTTCTTTCAATAATATTACCCTCAATTTTCATTTGAATAACAGTGATAGCCTTATGAATTTGTGCTTTTAATGGAGTGCTTTTTCCATCTCTACTTTGGAAATATTCACAAGGGTCATTACCATAATTTTCCATAGCAAAAGTAGCTAGAGGAAGAAGATTGATTCCATAGGCATCTTCTAAAATATCGTTATTACCATATCTAGCACATATTCTAATAACATTAGCTATACAACCTTTACTTCCAAGTCCTGCTCCCATCCATAGAATATCATGGTTTCCCCATTGAATATCAACATCATGATAATTCATAAGAGTATCCATAATGAGGTGGGGACTAGGTCCCCTATCATAAATATCCCCCACTATATGTAATCTATCAATTATAAGTCTTTGAATTAGATTTGAAATTGCCATAACAAACTCTTTAGCTCTTCCAATAGAAATAATTGTATCAATAATATTAGCTATATACTCTTTTTTATTTAGTAGTTCCTTTCTTTCATATATGATCTCTTGAATAATATATGAGAAATCTTTAGGCATAGCTTTTCTAACTTTTGAACTTGTATATTTAGAAGATACAACACTACAAATTTCAATTAGACGATAGATAATAGTTTTATACCATTTATCCATATTTTTAAGATCTTTAGCTAACCACTCTATCTTTTCTTTTGGATAATATATAACAGTTGCTAACTCTTTCTTCTCAAAAATATTAAGCTCATCACCAAAAACTTCATCTATTTTTTGACGAACAGCACCAGATCCATTTTTTAGAACATGGTTAAAAGCTTCATATTCTCCATGGATATCACTAAGAAAGTGTTCTGTACCCTTTGGTAAATTCAATATGGCTTGTAAGTTGATAATCTCAGTAGCAGTTTCACCAATATTTTTAAATTTTCCAGAAAGTAAAGTAAGATATTTAATTTCTTGTTCTGCAATAACTTTTTCTAATTCGCTCATTTAATTCTCCCCATGATAAATTATTTTTTATTTTATTTGTTTCTTATATGACTTTGTGCAGCTGCTACAATAGCAACAAGTATTCTAAATGGTGAACAGCTTACATAGTCAAGACCAGTTTTTTCAAAGAAATCTATACTCTTTGGATCCCCACCATGTTCTCCACAAATACCTATTTCAAGTTTAGGATTAGATTCTCTTCCTAAAGTAGCACCTAATTTAACAAGCTTTCCAACTCCTCTTACATCTATAGAAGCAAAAGGTTCAAGTTTGAAGATACCGTGAGTATGGTAATCATCTATAAATTTAACTGAGTCATCTCTAGAAAGTCCCATAGTAGTTTGAGTCAAGTCGTTAGTACCAAATGAGAAGAATTCAGCTTCTTTAGCTATATCATCAGCTAATAGACATGCTCTTGGAGTTTCCATCATAGTACCAATCTTATACTCTATACTCATTCCTTGTTCTTCAAATACCTTGTTAATTTCAGCAGTAATATTTTGTTTTATAAATTTAAGCTCTCCAACACCTATGATAAGAGGTATCATAATTTCAGGTTTAACATTGATTCCCTCTTTTTTACATTTAAGTGCAGCTTCAATAACGCCTCTAGCTTGAGTATTATAGATTTCAGGATAAGTTACAGCAAGTCTACATCCTCTGTGTCCAAGCATAGGGTTTTCATCTTTAAGATTTCTAATTCTTCTTTCTATTTCGATTAATGGAAGATTTAATATACTTGCCATTTTTTCTTTGTCTTTTTCCTCTTTAGGTAAAAATTCATGTAGAGGTGGGTCAAGTAATCTAATAATTACAACTTGTCCATCAACAACTTTAAAGATATTGTAGAAATCTTCTCTTTGAAGATCTAACATCTTTTTAAGAGCTTCCTCTCTTTCAACTGGGTTAGTACTCATAATCATACTTCTAATAGTCCAGATTTTTTCCTTTTGGAAGAACATATGTTCAGTTCTACAAAGTCCTATTCCTTCAGCTCCAAATCCTTTTCCTAAGAAAGCATCAGCAGGAGTATCAGCATTCATTCTAACTCCAAGTCTTTTAATTTCTTTACACCAAGATACAAATTCTTTTAGATTATCATCAAATTTAGGTTCAGTAAGTTTAACTTTACCAAGGAAAATTTCTCCAGTATATCCACTAATAGAGATAAAATCTCCCTCTTTTACTGTATGTCCATTGATATACATCTCTCTCTTAATATCATTGATTTGGATCTCTCCACAACCAGTAACACAGCATTTACCCATTCCTCTAGCAACAACAGCTCCATGAGATGTAGCTCCACCTTTAACAGTAACAATACCTTGAGCTTGGCTAATTCCTTTGATATCTTCTGGAGATGTTTCCTCTCTAACTAGAATAGCAAGAGCTCTAGTTTCAACTCTTTCAGATGCAAACATAACTCTACCAATTGCAACTCCTGCTGAACCTGGAAGTCCTTTACCAAGTAAAGTAGCTTTTTTAACAGCTTCAGGATCAAAGTTTCCATGAAGAAGTTGAGGAAGAACATTAGGATCAACTTTCATAATAGCTTCTTCTTTAGATAAGATTCCTTCATGTACCATATCAACAGCTATTTTTACAGCAGCATATGGACTTCTCTTACCATTTCTAGTTTGAAGAAGATATAGTTTTCCATCTTCAATTGTAAATTCAATATCTTGCATATCTTTATTGTGATTTTCAAGAACTTTAGCAAGTCTAGCAAACTCGTCATATATTTCAGGAAGTTGTTCTTTAAGTCTAGCTATTGGTTCAGGAGTTCTGATACCAGCAACAATATCTTCACCTTGAGCCTTTAATAGATACTCTCCAAATAGTTCATTTTCTCCATTAGAAGGGTTTCTGGAGAAAGCAACACCAGTACCAGAGTTATCATTACGGTTACCAAATACCATCTCTTGAATAACTACTGCAGTTCCCATTGAGTCATCAATTCCATTTATCTTTCTATAAAGGATAGCTCTGTCATTTTCCCAAGAGTTAAAGATAGCATTTACTGCCATAAATAATTGTTCTTTTGCAGATTCTGGGAAATCTAATCCAGTTTTTTCTTTGTAAAGCTCTTTAGATTTTTTTATAACTAATTTATAAGTATCAATTTTTGGCTTATCTTTTCTTTCAGCAAATAATTTTTCTTTTAATGAGAAGAAAAGTTCTTTTTCAATTCCCATAACTATTTCAGAGAACATTTGAATAAATCTAGCATAAAGTTCATGTACAAATATCTCATCATTAAATATTTTTGACATTTTTTCAGCAGTGATATCATTAAGTCCAAGGTTTAATATAGTGTCCATCATTCCAGGCATAGATATAGGAGCTCCTGATCTTACAGATACTAGAAGAGGATTTTCTCCTTCAAATTTTTTATCTGTTACTTCTTGTAAATAATCCAGTTTTTCAAGAATTTCTTTTTCAAGTTCTGAAGTTATTTTCTTGCCATCTCTAAAAAACTCTTTACATGCTGTAGTTGAAACAATTATTCCTTCAGGTATAGGTAGTCCTATTCTTTTCATTTCAGCTAAGTTTCCACCTTTTCCACCTAATATGTCTATTAATTCCTTTCCACCTTCATTAAAACCATAAACTCTTTTCATAGTTAGCCTCCTTGGTTTACTTCGATAAAAATTCCATAAATAACTTTGTAATATTTGTCTTTGTTAAACGTCCTACAATTTTTAAAATTTTAGTTCCCTTTTTTTCTTCAACTCTTACAACTGGTAAAGAATCAATTTGGTGAGTGATAAGTTTTTTAACACTATCCAAAACACTGTCATTTTCTTCAACATATATTATATTAGGCATTCTAGTCATAATCACATTAATAGGAATTTTATCTATATCTGTTTTTCCAATAGCTATTTTTAATAGATCTTTTCTAGAAACAACTCCTACTAATTGATCATTGTCAGTTATAAAAATAGTACCTACATCTTTTGAAAATATATTGATGATAGTTTCATAAACAGAAAGATTAGTGTCTACTGTTATAGAAGGACCCATAATATCTTTTACCTTTTCAGTTTCATTTTTCCCTATATAAGTATATCCAATTTTAGGTTTAGATTCTAATATTTTCATTCCTGTTAAAATTGAAAAATCTGTTCTGAGGGCTGATCTAGTTAAAAATAAACGTTCTCCAATCTCTTTACCTGTGATAGGCTGGTATTTTTTAACAATATCAATAATTTCTTTTTGTCTATCAGTTAGTGTCAATGTAAATCCCCCTTCAAGTATAGTGTGCACTTAAAATATTTGAATTATTCTTTACTTCTTAATATTATATTTACCACAGTTTTTTAAGAAAAGCAACTCTTTTTTATAGTGTACACTTATAAAGAGTGTAAGAGTTTAAGTTTTATGAGAGTTTACAAAACAAAATTCTATGTAAAGAAATATTAAACAAGATAATAAAAAAACTGGATAAGTCATTTTCAACTTATCCAGCTAATTTTAATCTATTAAATTTTTTTGTAAAATTATATTTCCTTCAATATCTTTAATAATAAAATATCCATCTTCAAAAGAACCATAAGAGTGAGGAGAATTTTCTTTAGGTAGAGTGATTGAACCGGGATTTAAAAATAGCTTTCCATCATTTTCAAATATTATTGGTATATGAAAATGTCCATAAACTAGAATATCACCATCTTCAAGAGGTAGAGGATTATCTTTATTATAAATATGCCCATGAGTAATAAAAATTTTTCTATTATTCCAAAATAGAAGATGGTAGTCACTCATAATAGGAAAGTTAAGCATCATTTGATCAACTTCGCTATCACAATTTCCCCTTACAGCTATAATTTTGTTCTTATAATTATTTAATAATTCAATAACTTCTTTGGGATTATAACCCTCAGGAATAGGGTTTCTAGGTCCGTGATAAAGCTCATCTCCTAAAAGAATAAGTTTATCATAATTTTCTTTTTCAAAAATATCTAAAACTTTTTTTAAATATACAGGAGAGCCATGTATATCTGAAATTACTAATAGTTTCATTTTCCCTCCAAAATCATATATAAAGCTTATTTTCTTTGATAAATTCTAAAACCTTTTTAGGAAGAAATTCACTAGTATCTTCTTCATTTTTTAATTTTCCTCTTACTAAAGTAGATGAAACATTAAAGAGAGGACTATTTAAATAGATTAGGTTTTTATCTTGTAGTAAACTTTTATACCCTTTTCTCTTTAATACTACTACCTTACTTTTTTCAAGAATTTTTTTGTAATCTTTCCATTGAGAAAAATAATCAGCAGAATCTTCACCTATAATTTCAAAAAATTCGTTTTCTTCTCCATAAAGTTTTTGAATTTTTTTTAAAGTATCTATTGTGTAAGAAATAGAAGTATTTTTAATTTCTATATCAGATATTTCAATATTTTTATGCTTTTCAAAAGCAAGTTGACACATTTTAAGCCTATACTCTCCAGACACTAGATTATTTTCTCTGTGAGAAGGAGTTCCAACAGGAATAATTAATATTTTATCTAACTTTAAATTTTCTAGTACATAGGTAGCAATTTTAACATGGCCAAAGTGTATAGGATTAAAACTTCCCCCATAAATACCAATTTTCATTTTTTATTTATTCAACTCCGCAATAGCTTCAATTAGCTCTTGTTGATTTGATGCTTCTAGAAGAGTATTTCTTGATTCTGTATTTCTAAAAGTTCTCATAAGAGTTCCTACAAGAGATAGATACTCTGCTCCTTGACTCTTAGGAGCTCCTAACATCACTAATAATTTTACACTTTCACCATCAAGGGAATTAAAATTGATAGGTTCTTTTAAAAGAGCTACAGCAACTACAATTTTTTTTATATTTTCACATCTAGCATGTGGAAGAGCTATTCCAAGCCCTATACCAGTACTACCTACTTTTTCACGATTAAGTATATTTTCTAAAAAATTCTCTTTATTAGAAAGAGCATCACTATTTTCTCCAATTAAATCAACCATTATCTTTAAAATCTCTTCTTTAGTATGTTTTCCATCAATTACAGTGATAAGTTTATTATTAAAATATTCAAGCATAATTTTTCCCCCTATAGAAAAACAGATAGTAGATATTTTTCTGTACTATTCAAAGATGTCACTTTTTTTAGTGTAGTTAATTCATTTTTTATTTTTTGAATAAATCTATTTTGATAATTAAGCTCTAATTCTTCAAGAGCTAGTAATGAAGATAAAGCTCCAAGCCCTTCTTTACTATTTAAGATATTCTCGTTAGCTAATAAAAATTCTTTTAAGTTAAAAGAACTGTTTTCTTCAACTTCTGTAGTTTCATAGAAATAAAAGTTATCTCTATATTTAGTTAAGAAAGATATAACTAAGTAGAATAGATTTTCGTCATACTCTTGATTGTTCATAAGTTTTTTAAATGATAATACAACAAGAGGTTTTAAACTTTTTAAATCTCCCATTAAACTAAATAGTAGAACAGTTTTAAAAAATTCATCTCTATTTCTTAAAAATAGTTCTTTCCCATATTTTAAAGCAAACTCTAATCCGCCATTAGTTAGAGTCTTTAATAGATTTTCTTTCAATTTCTTTTCATCGACATTTGATAATCTATTTATTTTACCTATTTTGCATCTCTCTTTTAAATCTGCTTTTTCAAAAATATTTTCTATTAATAATTCATTGTCGTTACAATATGCAAAAAATGGAATAATTAGGTTGTTATCTTTTCTTTTTAACTCTCCATTTTCATTGATAGTAAAGTATGCTCTCTTATCTAGTATAGGAGCAAAGGCTGATAAAGTTTTAATTTTTCCATTTTCCTCTAAGAGAGAAAGTAGATAATTTTTATCATTCTCCTTTATTATAGAAATCATTTTATCGTCAGTTATCATTTTTTAATTTCCTCCAAATCTTTTAAACTGTTATCTTCCAATAGAGTAAACTCTATCTTTAATACAAATAGATTATTAATAGATAGATCACTTGGAAGTTTTACCAAATCTTTCTCAGTTGTAATTATATAAGAAGCTTGCATACTTTCTGCACGTTTTTGAATAAGTTCAATATCTTTTTTCTTAAAATTATGGTGATCCATAAAATCTACTCTTTCAATATAAGATGGCTCTAAAGATATTACTGTTTTTTCAAAGTTAAGAGGATTAGCAAGACCTGAAAAAAGTAGAACTCTCTTGTCTTTTATCCAAAATAGAGGTTTAGCATTTCCTTTTAGATCACAAAGAGATGTAACTCCATGTTTTGCTGTGGAAACCTCTTTATTCAATTTTTTCTTTAAATATTTTTTTATTCTTTCAACTTCTCTTTCACTTACTAAATCTGATTTTGTAATTATAAATTCACTAGCTCTTTTAGCAGCTTTTTTAAAATCTTCTCTCAACATTCCCAAAGGAAGAAGTTGTCCCCAACCAAAAGGGTTAGTAGCATCAATAAGAACTATATCTCTGTTACGTCCTAATTTTCTATGTTGAAAACCATCATCAAGAATAATAGTGTCTACATTAAAGTGTTTCTTGGCAAAAAGACACCCTTTATATCTATTAGAACTTACAATTATTGGTATCTTATGAAGATTAAGAGCATGTAAGAAAGGTTCATCTCCACTTTCTCGAGTAGTGGCAAAAATCTCCCTTCCATCACTTACTAAAAGAGGTTCTCTCTTTCTCTTTCCTCGATATCCTCTAGAAACTACTGCAACTTTTCGCCCCATCTTTTGTAATCTTTTTGAAAAATATTGAACAGCAGGGGTTTTACCAGTACCCCCTACAGTAATATTTCCTATGCATATTACTTCAACGCCCGGCACTCTCTTTACTCTAAAGATTCCCTTATCATAAAGAAAGTTTCGCAAAGAAGTAATTAAATAATATATAAACGATAATATTCTCATCATTACCCCTTAACATCTTTTTTATCCTGTCTTTTTATTTTACCTCTATATTTAAAAAAATCAAAGTTTTTTTTCATAAAAATTTAAAATTTAACAGGAACAATCTTGGAAATACCAATTTCTTTGTTCATAGTTACACCAAAAATAGTTTCAGACTCTCTCATAGTATCTTTGTTATGGGTAATTAATATAAATTGAGATCTGTCTGTAAACTCTTTTAATTTTCCTATTAATTTTCTAGTGTTTTTTTCATCTAATGCAGCTTCAATCTCATCAAGGAAAGTAAATGGACTAGGTTTGTACATAAAGATAGCCATTATAAAAGCTATTGCAACCATAGATTTTTCCCCTCCTGATAGAAGAGAAAGAGTTTGTCTTTTTTTATTACCAAATTTTACAAAGATTTCAACACCACAATTATCAAAATCTTCAGAGTTATTGATTAAAAGTTTTCCTTCAGAGTTATTTAATGTTTCTCTACACATTTGATTGAAGTTTCTGTCAATTTCATTATAAGCCTTGAAGAATCTTTTGTGAATAGTATCATCAATCTCAATAATTAAGTTTGAAAGGACATTTTTTCCTTTTATCAAATCTTCTTTTTGTGAAGTTAAAAATACAAATTTTTGATTTAACTCTTTAAACTCTTCAATAGCTAAAAGATTTACAGCTTGGAAATTTTTTAATCTATTCTCTAATAATCTTAATTTTTCTTTTAACTCTTTTATTTGAGAAAAATCAATTTCAATAGTGGCAACTTCAGTTAAATTAGATAGGTACTCCTCTAACTTTTCAATCTCTTTTCTATTTCTTTCTAAGCTTTCCTCAACTCTATTAAAACTGTCTTTTTTATGAAGAAGGTAACTTTCAGTTTCTTTTCTACTTTTATTTAACTCTCTCTCTTCATTGCTAAGAGTTTCAAAGTTAGATTTTCTATTTGAAACTTCACTATTTTCACTTTCATATTTTGCTATTTTTTCATTAACTTCTCTTTGAAGAGCCTCTCCATTTTTAGTTAAATCTTCAATCTCTTTTTCAAGGAAAAGTATTTTTTCTTCCATATGCTTTTTATCTTCTAAGATAGATTCTTTCTCTTTTCTTTCTCTTTCTAATTCACGATCTACCTGTCCAACTTTATCTTGGCTATTCATATAGAGAATTCTAACATCAGAAAATTGATTTTTCTTTTCTTCAATGATAGAGTTTAGGTCATTTATTTCTTTTCCTTCTTTTTCTTCATCTAATTTAATTTCAGAGATAACTTGTTCTATTTTTTCTCTCTCATTTTTAGAGTTTGTTATTCTTTTTTCAAATTCATTACTATATTTTTCTTCCTCTTCTAATTCAACTTTAACAATACGTCTGTCTTTTTCAATTCTCTCTTTTTTCAAAATATAATCATTGTATAACTCTTCAGCTAATTTTAGTTGTTTTCTTGTTCCATCTTCTAATGAATCGATTTTATCAATTTCATTTTCAAATTTCTCTAAAGTTTTACTTAAATTATTTTGCTCTGCTACACTATTTTTTATAGTTTCTTGTAATTTAGAAACAGTTTCTTTTAAAATTCTAATCTCTTTCTTTCTTTCAAAAATTTGATTAGCTGTTGAATTTCCAGAATCTCCCCCAGTAATTCTTCCTCTTGAACTTAAAAGTTCTCCACTTAAAGTTACTATATTTCCCATAAAGCTATTGCTTTTTACAATCTTTAAAGCAGTATCAATATTATCTACAACTAAAAGATTTCCAAGAACAAAGTCTACAACAATTTTGTATCTATCTTGAGTTTGTACCAATTCAGAAGCACGTCCAATCACTCCAGGAATATTGATATTTAACTCTTTTTTAGGCGAAACTTTAATTGTATCTAGGGCTAAGAAAGAAGCTTTTCCAGCTTTTCTCTCTTTTAAAAGTGAAATAGCTTTTTTGGCAGTTTCTCCACTATCAACTATAATATCTTGAATATTTCCAGGGACTCCAGCCTCAATAGCCTTTTCAAATTTTTCAGGAACAGATATTAAGGAGATAAATACCCCTTCAACACCAGGTAGTTTACTATTTAAAACTTCTTTAACTCCTTTAAAAAATCCTTCATTATTCTCTTCCATTCTTAAAAGAGATTGTAGTTTAGCAGAGAATCTTTTTTCATCATATTCAGAACTTCTTAAAATTTCAGATAATCTATTACTCTGTTGACTAATCTTGCTTATCTCTTCTTCTAAGAATTGTCCTCTTTTTTCAATTTCCATTAATTTTTTTTCTTTGTTATCTTTATCATTTCCAGCTTTTTCAATATCGTTTAAAATTAAATTTAATTTATTGTCATAAGATTCTAACTCTGCTTTTAAATTAGTTACCTTAGAGTTGCTTCCCTTAATTCTTCTACTAGAAGTTTCTATATCATTTAAAAGTTTCATCTTTTCTATCTCAAGTTCCATAACTCTCTTTTTCTTTAGTTCTATTCCAATCTCTAGTTCTTTTTTTGAGTTAGTTAGATTTTTTACCTCTTCTTCAAATTTGATATTTTCCTTAGCAAGCTCTTCAATTTTTGATTTTAGTTCATCTTTTTCTTTAGCAAGTGAATTTAAAAGAACTTCTTTTTCATTTAATTTTAAACTACTATTTTTAACTCTTTCATATCTATCTTCAAGCTCTCTCTTATATCCAATAGCTCTTTCACTTATTTTAACTTTTTCTCTCTCTTTAATTTCAATATCATTTTTCAACTCTTGATTTTTGCTACTTATCTCTTCAATCTCTTTTTTTAGTTGTAGTTTTTCTCTATCAATAGTTTCTAATCTTTTTTCAATTTTATTAAATTCATCTTCAAATCTATTAATTTCATGGCTAAGATTTTCTTTAAGTTGATTTTCATCTTTTAATATATTTTTTCTATCATTATATTCAGCACTATAAATTCCCTTTGCAAGAGTATCTTTCTCATCTTTTAAGTTAAGATATTCTTGAGCTTTACCAGCTTGTTTTTCAACTCTATCTCTATTTTCTCCAACTTCATTTAAAACTAAATCTATTTTTTCTAATTCCATCTCAACATTGGATAAATTTTTAGATGCTTCATTTTTCTTTTGTTGGAATTTTTTTATTCCAGCAGCCTCTTCAATAATTCCTTTGATCTCCTTAGAAGATGAACCTATAATACGTTCAACCTTTCCTTGACCAATTACAGAGTAAGCACTTTTTCCAACTCCAGTATCTAGAAAAAGATTACCTATATCTTTTAATCTAGTTTTTACATCATTTATATAATACTCATTTTCTCCATTTACATAGATTTTTCTAGTTATTTTAATTTCATTATTTTCTATTGGAAGAAAAGAATCGCTATTATCAATAAAAAGAGAAACTTCAGCAGAGTTCATAGGTTTTTTATCTTTTCCACCAGAAAAAATAATATCTGCACTCTCCTTAGCTCTTATATTTTTATATGATTGTTCCCCTAATACCCATAATACAGCATCAAGGATATTTGATTTTCCACTTCCATTAGGTCCTACAATAGATGTAATCCCTTTATTAAACTCTATATAAACTTTTTCTCCAAAAGATTTAAATCCAAAAATCTCAACTGCTTTTAAATACATTCTTGTTCTCCTATAAGTAATTTTATATTATTTTACAATTAGATTATAACTTAATTTTGTAAAAATAGAAAATTAAAAATTTTTTTACTTTATAGAAAAGTTTAGAAAAGAATTGTAATATACATGTCTATAAGCTATAATTAAAATTAGCAGAACAAAGAATAAAACTATAAGGGGGACAGTTATGGAAAATTTAAAATTAAAAGATTTTTTAGATTACAAATTTATTTCTAATCTTGAAATTTCACCAAATGGAGCAAAAACAGGATTTATAGTACACAAGGCTGATTATGATAATAATAATTATCAATCAAACATTTGGCTTTTAGACAATACTACAAAAGAATACAGTAAATTAACTGGACTTAATGAAGAAAGATCATTTTTATGGTTAAATGATTCAACTATTTTATTCCCAGCTACTAGAGATAAAAAGATAAATGAAAAAGTAAGCCAAGGAGAAACTTGGACTTCATATTATGCTATAAAAATTAATGGTGGAGAAGCTGAAAAATATATGGATATTCCTTTGACAGTTACAGCTATAAAAGCTATAGATGAGGATAATTTCCTATTAACAGCTAAATATGATAATTATAGAACTGATATAAACTCTTTAACTGGAGAAGAGAGAGCAGAAGCAGTTAAAAAATTCCAAGAAAATAAAGATTACGAAGTATTAGATGAAATTCCTTTCTGGAGTAATGGTGGTGGATTTACAAATAAGAAAAGAAATAGAATCTATCTATATAATAGAGCAGAGAAAAAAGCTACACCTGTAACTTCAGAATTAATGGCAGTAACTTATTTCTCATATAAAGATGGAAAAATCCTTTATGTTGGAAATGAATATGAAGGAAAAATGGAACAAAGAGAGGGAATCTATTGTTATGATATAGCAAGTGGAAAAACTGAAACTTTATTACCTAAAAAAGATTTTAGAGTAAGTTTTGCTGAATTTATAGGAGATACAGTAATTTGTTCTTTAAATGATTGTAAAGAGTATGGATTAAACCAAAACCCAAGTTTTTATACTTTAAAAGATGGAGAAGCAGTTCTGTTGAAAAAACATGATACTTGGATGTTAAATACAGTTGGAAGTGATTGTAAATATGGTGGTGGAAAAGGTTATAGAGTAGTAGATAATAAACTTTACTTCCCTACAACTGTAAATAAAGATGCTTTCTTAAATAGTATAGATCTTGAAGGAAATGAAGAAGTTCTTACAAAAGCAAATGGTACAGTAGATGTTTATGATGTATATGATGGAAAAATTGTTTTTGCAGGACTTAGAGGATTAAGATTACAAGAGATCTATGATGTAGTAGGAGAAGATGAAGTACAACTAACTAAATTTAATGAAAATGTTTACAATGATAAGAAATTAGCATTCCCAGAAAAATGTAACTTTATAAATGATGCTGGAATGGAGATCGAAGGATGGGTATTAAAACCTACAGATTATGAAGAGGGAAAAACTTATCCAGCTATTTTAGATATTCATGGTGGACCAAAAACAGTTTATGGAGAAGTATTCTACCATGAGATGCAAGTATGGGCAAACATGGGATATTTCGTATTCTTCTGTAATCCAAGAGGTGGAGATGGAAGAGGAAATGCCTTTGCAGATATTAGAGGAAAATATGGAACTGTAGATTATGATGATCTAATGAAATTTACAGATGTAGTATTAGAAAAATATCCAATAAAAGCTGACAGAGTTGGAGTAACTGGTGGATCATATGGTGGATTTATGACAAACTGGATAATTGGACATACTGATAGATTTAGATGTGCAGCTTCTCAAAGAAGTATAGCAAACTGGATATCTAAGTTTGGAACAACAGATATAGGATACTACTTTAATGCTGATCAAAATGCTTCAAGTCCTTGGGTAGAACATGATAAATTATGGTGGCATTCTCCAATGAAATATGCAGATAAAGTTAAGACACCTACACTATTTATTCATTCAGAAGAGGATTATAGATGTTGGTTAGCAGAGGGAATTCAAATGTTTACTTCATTAAAATATCATGGAGTAGAAGCAAGACTTTGTATGTTTAGAGGAGAAAATCATGAACTTTCAAGAAGTGGAAAACCTAAACATAGAGTTAGAAGACTTGAAGAGATGACTAACTGGTTTGAAAAATATTTAAAAGATTAATAAAAAATATAAAAGCTCCCTAGTTTGGGAGCTTTTGTTTTAGAAATATTTAGTTGAATATTTGTAAGTTTTTCTTCTAAATGGATAGTAGATACCATAAGTTAGTATTAAATAGATTATTTCAACAACAATAATATAGTAAGGCCATTGTCCAAAATAATCTAATGGTGAAGAGAAATTAGGAATTCTATTTACATATAGATAGTTTGTTCCAAGCTTTTTATTGATAAAGAAAATAATAAAAGCAAAGATATTTAAAGTAATAAAAGAATTTATCCAACCTTTAAAAGTTGGCTTAAAGTTAAAGAATAAAATTCCATAGATTGCAGCAAATAAAAGATAAAAATGAGTGATATAAAAACTCAATGTTAAAGGATGAGGAAAAGAGTATTTTATATCAGGGGTAATCACTGCAAAGAGAGCTCCTAAGCACCAGAAATAAGTTAATTGAAATAATTTTTGTGACTTAGTTAGCATTGTTAAAATAGCAATTATTAGTGTTAAATTACACATATGTAGAGGAAGTAAAGAGTAGATAGGTTCTCCTACATATATGTGTCTATAAGAAAGCTCAGCTAATTTAATTAATAAAATAACTATGGCACTAAATTGAGCAAATTTATATTTAGGAAGAAATGCTGATACCATTGTAAGTGCAAGTATCCCTAAAAAACCTCCTCCAATAAACCAAAAGTGTTCAGTACTAAAAAGTGTAAAAGTTTCCATAAACTCCTCCTAAATATTATTTGTGAAATCCTAAATCTGCTGGGTTTACATCACCAGAAACATACTCTATCTTTCCACCAATTTTTTCAAATTCTTTTCTTTTCTCTACAACTTTTTCAATTAAAGATATTGTTTTTTCATTTAAATTTTCTTTTCGATAGATTCCCTTAGACCAGAAAAATATAACAAGGTTACTATCTCCAAAAATATGTCTCTCTCCTCTTTGAATAGCTATATCCAAAGCTAAGAATAATCCTACTAACTCACCATAATTATTTGTTCGATCATGTCCTAAATGAAGATTTCCAAATTGATTAATTTTAAATTTTATACTACTTTCATCTAAAAGAGATCTTCCACTTAAATCAGTAACTCTAACTTCAACACCAATTCCTCTTCCTGTTCCAGAATCGAAATATATTCCATCTGTCAATTGACTCTTTAATTTTTCTTTATCTATCTTTGTTTTAAAAAGCTCTTCAGATAGTTTTTTTTCATATTTAGCCCCTTGTTCTAACCAATCTTTAGCTTCTTTTAAAGAAGGAAAAGATTTATAACGAGCTTTTTTTCCATGTACTATTGTTTTACACTCATCCCATGTTTCACAAATACCACTTTTACTTTCTTTTTCAAAAAAGTAAGCATAAAATTTTTTCTTCACAACTCCTCCAAGTAATAATCATATATCTTATATTAACCTAAATTACAAAATTTTACAATTATATTATTTATTTTTTAGTTAAAGATTATTAAAGATTAAAAATAAGAAAAAAGATGGATTGGGACTAAAAAAAATCTTGCAAAAGTTATATATTTGTGATAGAATCTCTTGTGATATTAAGAAAATTTTTGTTAGGAAGGTGAAAAATCAATGAAAAAAAATATTCATCCTCAATACAATGTTGTTACTGTAGAGTGCACTTGTGGGGAAAAATTCGAAACAAGATCAACTTATGCTAAAGGAACTGAACTTAAAGTAGCAGTATGTTCAAAATGCCACCCATTCTATACTGGAAAAGCTAAATTTATTGATGCTGCAGGAAGAGTTGACAAATTCAACAAAAGATACAACATCAACAAATAGTAGTATTAAACAGGACTTCAGAGTCCTGTTTTTTTATACCTAGATTTATACATATTTTTATTTGGAAAAATCTAAAATATTTGATATAATATTACGAGGAAAAAAAGGAAAACAGGAGGAAAAAAATGGCAGTAATAGAAATTAATCATCCCTTGATCCAACACAAACTAACAATTTTAAGAAATTGTGGAACAGACACAAAGGCTTTTAGAGAAAATCTAAATGAGATTGCAAAACTTATGACTTATGAAGCAACAAAAGGACTAAAATTAAATGAGGTTGAAGTAACAACTCCATTGATGACAACAACTGGATATGAACTTCAAGAGAGATTAGCAATAGTACCTATTTTAAGAGCAGGACTAGGAATGATGGATGGTATCTTAGATCTAGTACCAACAGCAAAGGTAGGACATGTTGGAGTATATAGAAATGAAGAAACATTAGAGCCAGTTTACTACTATTGTAAATTACCTGTAGATATAACTTCAAGAAAAGTAATTGTAGTTGATCCTATGTTAGCAACAGGAGGATCTGCTGTTTATGCAATAGATTATTTAAAATCACAAGGAGTTAAAGATATAATATTTATGTGTCTTGTATCAGCTCCTGAAGGAATAGCAAAGCTTCTTCAAAAACATCCTGATGTAGCTATTTATACAGCTAAGATAGATCAAGGATTAACAAATGAAGGATATATTTATCCAGGACTTGGAGATTGTGGAGATAGAATATTCGGAACAAAATAGTAAAAAATTTAAGAAGAGATGGGGAAACCTATTTCTTCTTTTTTTATAAAGGAAATTATATAAAGTGTCCTAAAACTAAAGATGATAAAATTAGGTTGCTCTTTTTGTGGAAAATGGTATAATTTTGTTGAGGTGTAATCTAAAAAATGAGGGAAAAGATAACAGAAATTTTAAAAATGGATAGTTTTAGAATCATTGGAAAAAAAAGATATATTAATTCAGCTGTATTAATTGGTATAATTAATTTAGAGGGAAAAGAGCATATAGTTTTTGAAAAAAGAGCCTTAAAAATAAGACAGGGAGGAGAGATATCTTTTCCTGGTGGAAAATTTGAGGAAAAAGATGGAAGCTCTAAAGAGACAGCTATTAGAGAAACTGTTGAGGAGTTAGGAGTAGAGAGAGAAAAAATAGATATTATAGGTAAATATGGAACTTTAATTAATGCTTCTGGAATGTTATTGGATGTCTATGTTGGATATATTAATATAGAAAAAATAGAGGAGTTTAATTTTAATAAAGAAGAAGTAGAAAAATTAGTGGTTGTTCCTATGGAATTTTTTAAATATAATAAACCTAAGATAGAGAAAATAGGAGTAAAGAATATTCCAGAATTTTCACCTAAAGATTATAATTTGCCAGAAAGATATTATGGATCTTGGAGTGGAAATTCAAGAGAGGTATACTTTTATAATTATCAAGATGAAATTATCTGGGGAATGACAGCAGAAATAATTTTTGATTTTATAGAAGAACTTTATAAAATGGAGGTAGAAAAATGATTTTAAGCAAAGAAACAGCAGCGAAATTAATAGAAGAATTAAAATTACAAGGTAAAAAAGTTGTATTTACAAATGGTTGTTTTGACATTTTACATGTTGGACATTTGAGATATTTAAATGAAGCTAAAAAACAAGGAGATATTCTAATAGTTGGTGTCAATTCAGATAGTTCAGTTAGACAGTTAAAAGGTGAAGGTAGACCAATAAATAATGAGATAGATAGAGCAGAGATGCTTTCAGGATTAAAAGCAGTGGATTTTACAGTTATTTTTGAAGAGTTAACTCCAATTGAAACATTGGAAAAATTAAAACCATCAATCCATGTTAAAGGTGGAGATTATGATAAAAATAAACTACCTGAAACAGCAACAGTTGAAAAGAATGGTGGAGAAGTAAGAATACTTTCTTTTGTAGAAGGAAAATCTACAACTAATATAGTGAAAAAAATCCAATTTAAGGATGGAGGAAATGATGAGAAAGATACTAACATTTAGTGAGTTAAATACTCTTGCTGAAAAATTAGCAGATTATTCTCAAGAAAATACAACAATAGCTTTGATAGGTGATTTAGGAACAGGAAAGACAACTTTTACTAAAACTTTTGCTAAAAAGCTAGGTGTGACAGAGAGTATAAAAAGTCCTACATTTAACTATGTTTTAGAATATTTTTCAGGTAGACTTCCATTATATCACTTTGATGTATACCGTTTAGGTGAAGCAGAGGAGATATATGAGGTAGGTTATGAAGATTATCTAAATAATGGTGGAATAGTTTTGATTGAATGGGCTGATATTATAGAAAGTGAACTTCCTAAAGAGTATATTGAGATAAAACTTTATCATCATGGAGAAGAGGATAGAGAAGTGGAGATAAGATATGTAGGAAATTTAGAGAAGGAAGAGGAGATGTTAAAGTATGTTGGTTTTAGCTATTGATACAGCTACTAAAATAGGAAGTGTAGCTCTTTATGATGATAAAACAGGAGTAATAGGAGAGATAAATCTTTATGTTAAAGTAAATCATTCAAATGTGATTATGGATGCTGTGGATTCTCTTTTTAAATTATCAGGATTGACTATAAAAGATGTAGATAGAATAGCTGTTACAATAGGACCAGGTTCATTTACAGGAATTAGAATAGGAACTGCAATAGCTAAAGGTTTAGCTTATTCATTGAAAAAACCAATAGTTGGAGTAAATGAGTTAGATGTTTTAGCACATATGGGAGAAAATAGAGAAGATATAATTGTTCCTTTAATAGATGCAAGAAAAGAGAGAGTATATTTTTCTAAGTATAGATATATTGATAATATTTTACTTAGAGAGGAAGAGTATAAAGATGGAGAATTAAGAGAGATTTTAGATGATCTTAAAGGTAAAAAAGTTACATTTATAGGTGATGGAGCAATAGTTAATGAAAAACTTATAAATGAGATTTTAGAAAAGGATTATACTATTTTTTCTAAAGCAAACTCTATTCCTAGAGCTGGGGTAGCTGCTCAAATTTCATTGCATTTACCTGAGGATAATTTATATACATTAGAACCTTTATATGTAAATAAATCTCAAGCTGAAAGAGAAAAAGAAGAGAGAGAAAAAAGGAAATAGTTGACATTTCTAGTATATAATTAGGAATAGTAAGTTTTTAACTAGATAATGGAGGAGAGAAGATGAAAAAGTGGGTATGTAGTATTTGTGGAATAGTATGTGAAGGAGATCATGCACCAGAAGTATGTCCAATTTGTAATGTTGGAAGTGAATATTTTTCTGAAGTAAAGTCTGAAGAGAAAAAAGCAGAAAATGTAGAAAAAGATAAAAAGCTTTCTGGAAAAGTTTGGAGATGTACAGTATGTGATGAGGTATTTCCATATGATGAGTGTCCAGATACTTGTCCAGTTTGTGGAGTAGGAAAAGATCTATTTGAAGTGACAGAGATTCAAGAGGCTCCAGAAGAGGTAGCTGAAGGAAAAGATGAAAAGATTTTAATAATAGGAAGTGGAGTTGCAGCAGTTTCAGCAGCTGATGGAGCAAGAGGAAAAAATAGTTCAGCTGAAATTGAAATTATTGGAGAAGAACAAGCAGATCCATATTATAGAACAAAATTAACTGAATATCTTTGTGAAGATATGGAAATGGATAGATTAAAAATAAAAAAAGATAGTTGGTATGAAGATAAAAATATAAAATTAACTAAAGGAGTAAGAGTAACTTCAATAGATAATGAAAATAAAAAAGTTGTTCTTTCAAATGGAGAAGTAAGAGAATTTGACAAACTTATCTTAGCAACAGGAGCAAAATGTTTTGTTCCACCAATAAAAAACTCAAATGTATCTGGAGTTTTTGTAATAAGAAATATGGAAGATACTGAAAAAGTAAAAGAGTATGCTAAGAATTGTAAAAGAGCAGTAGTTATTGGTGGAGGAGTGCTTGGATTAGAAGCTGCTTGGGGATTAAAATTATTAGGAATAGAAACATCAGTTATAGAGATGATGCAAAGAATATTACCTAAACAATTAGATGAACAAGGATCAGAAATATTAGAAGCTGCTATAGAACAAGCAGGGGTAAAAATATTTAAAGGTGTAGTTGTAAGTGCTATAGAAGGAGATGAAAAAGTGACTTCTATTGCATTAGAAAATGGACAACATATATTAGCTGACCTAGTTATTATAAGTGCTGGAATAGCTCCAAATAAAGAGTTAGCTCAAAACTTAGGTTTAAATATAGGTAGAGGTATAGTTGTAAATGAAAAAATGGAAACTTCTATAAAGGATATTTATGCTTGTGGAGATGTGGCAGAATACAATGGAAAAATAATTGGATTGTGGCAAGTAGCTATGGAGCAAGGAAAGACTGCTGGAATAAATGCTTGTGGAGGAGAAGCTCAATATAAAGAGCAAATCCAACCATTAAATTTTGATGGAATGAATATAAAATTAATCTCTATAGGAACAATTGGAAATAGTGATAATAGTGAAGAATTTGTACAAGAGATAGATACTATAAAAAAATTGTACAAAAAACTTTATTTTGAAAATAATAAATTAAAAGGTGCAATATTAATAGGAGATGTATCAAAAGGAATCACACTTATTAAAGGTGTAAGAGAAAATGATGATAAAAACACTGTTATGAGAAAATTATATATATAAAAAGCTTGATTTTTTTTGAATAACTTTGTACAATACAAGAGATTGTATAAATTAAAAAAGGTAATATTCCATAAAAGGAGGAACATTAGTGAGTGGTTTAATAAACTTGAATGAGATTACTTTTCAAGAGAAAGTAATAGAAAGCAAGGGAAAAATAATTGTAGACTTTTGGGCTGAATGGTGTGGTCCATGCAAATTGTTATCTCCAATTCTAGAAGAGGTGTCAAACATACTAGATATAAAAATATATAAAGTGAATGTTGATGAAAATCCTAGTCTTGCAGGACAATTTGGAATAAAGAGCATCCCCACTATAGTTATCTTTGATGATGGAGTAAGAGTTAAAGAAGTGGTAGGACTTAGACCTAAAGAAGAGATAATTGAAAAATTAACTGTTTATTAGGAAGAAATAGAGCTGTTGCTTTAAAAGCAACAGCTTTTTTGTCTATTTTTTCAGATAAAATTCACACAATTATTTTATTTTATTCTCAATTGTGCTATAATTATTTAACATAACAGGCAAGAAGTCGCCCACCTCTGTAGGTGGTGCGATGAATTGCTCTATTGTTTTTAGAAAAATATGCTATAATATAGTTACAAAAAATTTTGAGGGAGGTGGATTGATGAAACAGCTAAAAGCATATAAATTTAGAATTTATCCAAGCGATGAACAAAAGATATTTTTTAGTAAAACTTTTGGTTGTGTTCGCCTTGTTTACAATCTTATGCTAAATGATAGAATTAAAGCATATGAAGAAAGTAAGGGTAATACTGATAAAAAATTAAAATATCCTACTCCTGCAAAATATAAAAAAGAGTATGAATTTCTAAAAGAAGTTGATAGTCTTGCTCTTGCTAATGCTCAAATGAATTTAGATAAAGCATACAAAAATTTTTTTAGAGATAAATCTATTGGTTTTCCTAAGTTCAAATCTAAAAAAAATCCTGTACAAAGTTATACAACTAATAATCAAAATAGAACTGTAAACATTTTTGAAAATTGGTTAAAAATTCCTAAGTTAAAAGAATTAGTAAAAATAAAAGTGCATAGAAAAATAGAGGGTATAATAAAATCTGCTACTATTTCTCGTAATGGAAGTGGTAAGTATTTTATCTCTCTTTTATGTGAAGTTGATATACAAGAATTACCTAAAACTAATTCATCAGTGGGAATTGATTTAGGTATTAAAGATATAGCGATTCTTTCTACTGGAGAAAAAATAGAAAATCTTAAATTTAGCAAACAATTAGAAGCTAAATTAAAAAGAGAACAAAGAAAATTATCTAAAAAATTTTTAGTTGCTAAAAAATCAAAGAAAAAATTAAGTGAAGCTAAAAACTATCAAAAACAAAAAACAAAAGTTGCTAAGATACATGAAAAAATTATGAATATGAGAACTGATTTCTTAAATAAGTTAAGTATGGATATAATCAAAAACCACGATATTATCTGTATTGAAGACTTAAATACAAAGGGATTACTTCATAATCATAAATTAGCAAAATCTATTGCTGATGTATCTTGGGCTAGTTTTGTGAATAAATTAGAATATAAGGCAAAATGGTATGGTAAAGAGATAATAAAAGTTGATAGACTATATCCATCAAGTCAAATATGCTCTGTATGTGGAAATCGTGATGGCAAGAAAACTCTTGATATAAGAGAATGGATTTGTCCAGTCTGCCATACTCATCACGATAGAGATATAAATGCAAGTAAAAATATATTGGCTGAAGGTCTAAGAATAAGAGAAACAGCCTAAAAATAAAAAGAACCGTAGGAACTATGGGGATAGCTTGGTAAATATAGTTGGCTAACAAAAGCAACTACTTCCCAAGAAGAAGCTCCCACTTCAAAAATTACGAAGTAATTTTAAGTGGGAGAGGTTCACACTGATTATTTAAGGAGAAGGATTGTAGATGAGGAGAAAATTATTATTAGTAGCATCTTTTATTATAGTTTCTTTAGTTACATTTGGAATAACCACGGTTCCTATGGGGGAAGTAGATCAAAATAAAGATGATAGAATAATAGGAGGAGCTGACGAAGTTGAGTTAGATCTTCTTACTGATACTATTACTTCTCAAAATGGTGTTAATTTAAAGTATGGAAACTTAAAATTAAAAGTATTTAATTTAAGAAGAGATAAGGATGAAAATAGAGTTTATTTAAAAGATAATTTAATAGCTCAAGTAGAGCAACCTACTGGAGTTTTAAAGATAGAATCAAAAGAGGGAGATGTCTCTCTTGATGGAAATCAAGGAGTTTTTTATGATAACTTTGGATATCTAGAGATTGGAAAAGTTACAGGTGGAGAAGCTCCAAATGATAAGATCTATTTTGGAGGAAAAGTTTTTGATTATAATAATGGAAAACTTTTTATAAATAATGGTTGGATAACTACTGATTACAATGTAGCAGAAAGTGGAGATCCTGATAAAGCAGGGTATCATTTCTTATCTAAAGAGATAATCGTTGAACCTGATAAGCAACTGACTTTAAAAGGAAGTGACTTCTATATGGGAAGTAGTGATATTTTTCCATTCTCACTTCCATGGTATAGATTAAATATAAGAGAGGGTTCTAAAGTTCCACTATTCCCAGAGTGGGGAACAAAAGATTACTATGGTTGGCAAACTTCATGGGGAGTTTTGTATGGAGATAAAGATAGTAAATTTAGAGGTGGATTTGCTCCAAAATTTGCTGATCAAATGGGACTTTTAATAGGTAGATGGGAAAACTGGTATACTACTGATAAATTTGGAACTGCTAAACTTGATATTGATGATGCTTTAGTATGGTCAAAAACAGATAAATCAGAAGATAAAAAATCAGATGTAGAGTATGAAGAGAAAAATAAAAGATATAGAGTAAATTATACCCACGAGTATAATGGAGAAAAGGGAAAGTTATACTTTAACACTATTAGTGCAACATATAATATGGTTCTTAAATTAGATGATATTATCACTGATTATGAGGGAAATAGTTTCTTCCATAACAATGGTGTAAAAAGACCTAAATTAGATTCTAATATGATGTTCTTCTCAATGAATTCTGATTTAAAAGAGCTTGGAGAAAATAAAGATATCACTTTAAAGACTAGATTAAAATTAACTGATGACAAAGAGGCTTATGCTTGGATGGTATATGATGATATAGATGACATTGATTATGGAAGCAATATAGATAATGATCTATTCTCACAAGTATCATTGTATAAGGATAATGTAAAATATAAAATTGGTGGATATTATAACTACTTATATGATATGGATCCAGGATCTACTTTAAATGATACTCAATCAAGAGCTGAGGATTTTGGTTTTGAGTTCTTTGAAAAAGAGAATAACATAGGATTTAGCTATGATGAGAAAAATGGAGACAGATTTAGAAAATTAGGACTTTGGGAAAGAGATCCTAAACTAGATTCTCTATTGAAATTTAATACTCTTTTAGGTGGAGATCTTTATTATAACTATAATCCAAGTATGATAAGAGAGTATAGTCAATATGATAGTAAAGATTTGAGAATCTCTTTTGGAGATTATGATCTATATGGAGATTATAGAGTAAAAGCTGGTTTAAATATAAATGAGTATACTAGAAAACTTGATTTAACTAAAGATCCATTAAGAGAAAATGTTGTAAAAAATAATGAAAGAAGTAAAGAGTATAATAGATTTGAAAATATTATATACCATGATTTTAGAGAAGTTAGAGGATATGTAGATTTCTATGATGATACAACTAAATTCACTTTTGCATCTGGAGAGACAAAAGAGGAGTTTTGGGATAGAGATGGTATATATTACATAAGCGATTTTAAAGACGGTTCATATAGAAAATATGTAAATGAATCGAAGTTCTATGAAGTAAGTGCAGAGCAAAATGAGATATCTTTAGGAAACTATGGAGAATTGGCTCTATTTGGTGGAATTAGATATGATAAATATGATAAGGGATATAATCCTTATGGTAAAAATTATGCTACTGGAGAGGATTCAACTTTAAGAACTCAATTGAAATTAAATCATGTAGTAGATATTTTTGATAATAGAGAAGATTCAAATAGAAAAATAGACTTCGCTATGAACAATGATTTGAAACTTTTCTATCAAAGATATGATTATGACTCTGGAGATATAAACTTCGGAAATACAAAAGATGAAAATAGAAATAATAAAAAAGTAAGTTCAAAAGAGATTAGATTAGAAAATAAAGATAACATCTATGAAGTTAAGGATACAATAACTACAACAGTTGGAAATACAGAAACTGTATATAATGTAGAGTATAAGAGAGCTGAAAATCCAGCTAATACAAATGATCTGAATGGACAACTATTTAAAAATGATTTAACATTTAAAATTGATGATAAACAATCTTTAACATTAAACTATGGACAAGATAGAAGATATACAAATGAAAATATGAGAGATCATAACTACAACGATTTAACATTTATCAATTATGGAGGATCGTATACATATGATAATCATAAGTTTTCATATGAAACTCAAGGTATAGATTCTAAGATTTGGGATATGAAAAATGTAGATAATGCTAAAGAAAAAATTAGAGCTAATACATATGGATATAATTATAGTTTTGACGATAATCAATTAGGAATTAGCTTTAGCCAAGGTACAGATGTTAGAGATAACTATACTCTTAATATGAGAGAGTTAGATGTAGATAATAAAATTTATAAGGTATCTTTCTTAGATGGTGGAGATGTAGAAAACTACTATGCTGTAACTTATGAAGACTATAAGCATAAGGAAGATGGAGCTAAACGTAATATTGATGGAGAGATGAGAAATACAGGAAACTCTGATGTATTATCATTAACTTATGAATATAGAGATAAGAGATTTACAGATGAAGAGTTAAAAAATTATGCAGAACTTGAGTTTGATAAAGATTCAAATACACTTTCTCAAGCTGAACTTTATAGAGTAAGAGATATTTTAAGAGATAGAGAAAGAAATAGTGTAAACTTCAACTTAAATAGTATAATGTATGATAGATTTAATTCTTTAGGAGATTATAAACGTAACTTTAAAGTTTATCTAATGGCTCAAAGAAATGAAGCAAGATATGATAAAACTGGAGATTTATGGGATTCATTGGAAGAGGTAAATGCAAAAATATTCTATTCACAAAATAGATATGGTATTGGTTATGAGATAGATGATAATGCTGGATGGAACGGTTCTAAATGGAATAAAGTTGATAGAGAGCATAAAGTAAGTCTGATGGCTAAAATAGGAAAACCAAGCCAAGGATGGAATATTAGAACATATGCTAAGTTCTATGAAAACTACAATGACAAATCTGTAGAAAATAGAAATAAAAAATCTTTAGATGGATTAGGAATTGAAATAGGAAGAGAATTTGGGTATTATCAATGGGCAATAGCTTATGAGCAAGAGTATGATCTAGGAACAAGAGATTATGAGTGGAGAGCTGCACTACAATTTACATTACTTGCTTTCCCTGATAAACCAATATTTGGTCTTGGAGCTACTACTGGAGCAGATAAGAGAACAACTCCAGATACTTACCTATTTGATGGATTAAAACCAGAAGATGTAATAGATTAATTTATATAAATTAGAGGAGGAAAATATGAAAATAGAATTACCTAGTGGAGAGATAAAAGAATTTGAAAGTGCAGTAAATATGTTTGAAATTGCTAAAAGTATCAGTAACTCTTTAGCAAAAAAATCAGTAGCTGCTAAAGTTGATGGAATAGAGATGGATATGTCAACTGTTCTTGATAGAGATGCAAAGGTAGAGTTTGTAACTGCTGATTCTGAAGAGGGAGAAGAGGTTATAAGACACTCAGCTGCTCACCTTATGGCACAAGCAGTAATTAGATTATTCCCAGGAACAAAAGTTGCAATAGGACCAGCTATCGAAAATGGATTCTACTATGACTTTGATCCAGAAGTACAATTTACTGAAGAAGATTTAGCTAAAATTGAAGCTGAAATGAAAAAAATAGTAAAAGAAAATGAAAAGATTGAAAGAATAATGATGAGCAGAGAGGAAGCTATTGAGCACTTTGAAAAACTTGGAGAAGTTTATAAAGTTGAAATAATAAAAGAGATAGCTCAAGGAGAGATGCTTTCTTTCTATAAACAAGGTGAATTTATGGACCTTTGTAGAGGACCTCATGTACCATCTACATCTTACATAAAAGCATTCAAATTAAAATCAGTAGCTGGAGCATATTGGAGAGGAGATTCTAAAAACAAAATGCTTCAAAGAATCTATGGATTTGCATTCTCTGATGATAAGAGATTAAAAGATTATCTACACCTATTAGAAGAAGCTGAAAGAAGAGATCATAGAAAACTTGGAAGAGAACTTGATCTATTCTTTGTAAGTGAATATGGACCTGGATTCCCTATATTCCTTCCAAAAGGAATGGCAATAAGAAATACTCTTATTGATCTATGGAGAAGAGAGCATACACTTGCTGGATATCAAGAAATAATGACTCCTATTATGCTAAATAAGGAGCTTTGGGAAACTTCAGGACACTGGTTTAACTACAGAGAAAATATGTATACTTCAACAATAGATGAAACTGAATTTGCTATTAAACCTATGAACTGCCCAGGAGGAATAATTACTTATAAATCTCAACTACACTCATATAAAGATTTCCCAATTAGATGTGGAGAATTAGGAACTGTTCATAGACATGAGTTTTCAGGAGCACTTCATGGACTTATGAGAGTAAGATCATTTACTCAAGATGATGCTCATATCTTTATGACTCCAGATCAAATTGAATCTGAAATTATTGGAGTAGTACAATTAATAGATAAATTCTATAGCAAACTATTTGGATTTGAATATCATATTGAGCTTTCAACAAAACCAGAAAAGGCTATTGGATCAGATGAAATTTGGGAAAAAGCAGAAGCTGCACTAGCTGGAGCTCTTGAAAAAATTGGTAAACCATATAAATTAAACCCTGGAGATGGGGCATTCTATGGACCTAAATTAGACTTCAAAATTAAAGATGCTATAGGAAGAACTTGGCAATGTGGAACTATTCAACTAGATTTCAACTTACCAGAAAGATTTGATATTACTTACATAGGTGAAGATGGAGAAAAACATAGACCAGTAATGCTACATAGAGTTGTTTATGGATCAATTGAAAGATTTATAGGTATCCTTATTGAACACTATGCAGGAGCTTTCCCTCTATGGTTAGCACCTACTCAAGTAAAACTTTTAACTATCAATGATGAAGTTGTTCCTTATGCTCAAGAGATCTTCAATGCTCTACAACAAAGAGGAATAAGAGTAGAATTAGATGATAGAGCAGAATCTATTGGATATAAAATAAGAGAAGCTAATGGAAAATATAAAGTTCCAGTACAAATTATCATTGGTAAAAATGAAGTTGAAAATAGAGAAGTTAATATAAGAAGATTTGGATCTCAACAACAAGAATCTATGAAATTAGATGAGTTCTTAGATAAAATTGTAGAAGATGCAAAAATAAAATTTGATAAATAATAAAATTAATTAGAAAAAGCTATGAGCAAGATTTGTTCATAGCTTTTTTTGAATTTCTTCTAAACTTATATTAAATTATGGTATAATGTGTTAAATATAAGCTAAAAAGGAGGAAAAATTTATGATTAAAAATTTTGTTCATCTTCATCTACATACAGAATATAGCCTCCTTGATGGAGTTGGAAAAATAGATGATTACTTAGATAGAGCTATTGCTTTAAAAATGCAAGCTATAGCTATAACAGATCATGGAAATCTTTTTGGAGTACTTGAATTTTATAAAAAAGCTATGAAAAAGGGGATAAAGCCTATAATTGGTTTAGAAGCATATGTAGCAGAAAATTCAATGGAATCAAAAGAAGGAAGAAACTTTCACTTGATTTTATTAGCTGAGAATAATAGAGGATATAAAAATCTTTTAAAAATAAGTTCAGAAAGTTATTTAAAAGGATTTTATTATAAACCGAGAGTAGATAAAGAGTTTTTAAAAGAACACAGTGAAGGGATAATCGCCCTTTCAGCATGTATGCAAGGGGAGATTTCAAGAAGAATTTTAGATAATGAACCAAAGGAAAATATAGATTTAGCAATTAATCAGTATATAGATATTTTTGGAAAGAATAACTTCTATATTGAAGTTCAATCTAATGGTGTTAAAGGGCAAAAGGAACTTAATGATAGATTATATGATGTAGCAGAAGAATACAATTTAAAAATGGTAGCTACAAACGATACACACTATGTCAATGAAGGGGAACACACTCTACAAGATATTCTAATTTGTGTACAAACAGGGGCAAAAGTTTCAGATGAAAAGAGAATGAGAATTGAAACTGATGAACTTTTCTTGAAAAGCAGAGAGCAGATAATAGATGGTTTAGGAACAAAGTTTTTAGAAGCAGTAAATAATACAGTTGAGATAGCTGAAAGATGTAATATCAGTATAGAATTTGGAAAGTTTAAGTTTCCAGAGTATAAAATTCCTACTTGTGTTAAGAGTATAGAGGGATTTTTAAGAAAATTAGTATATATGGGATTAGATAGAAGATATCCTCACGGACTTACTAAAAATATAATAGAGAGAACAGAATATGAACTTTCTATTATTGAGAAAATGGGGTATGCAGGATACTTTGTAGTAGTATGGGATTTTATTGACTATGCTAAGAAAAATAGGATACCAATAGGACCAGGAAGAGGATCAGCAGCAGGAAGTTTAATTGCTTATGCACTGGGAATAACTGAATTAGATCCATTAGAGTACAATCTGATTTTTGAAAGATTTTTGAATCCTGAAAGAGTATCAATGCCAGATATAGATATAGATATTTGTCAAGAAAGAAGACAGGAAGTTATTGAGTATGTAATAGAAAAGTATGGAGCTGATAAAGTAGCACAGATTATTACATTTGGAACAATGAAAGCAAGAGCAGCTATAAGAGATGTTGGAAGGGTGATGGATACCCCTCTTAGTAAGATTGATAGTGCAGCAAAATTAGTTCCTTTTAATGCTACAATAAGCCAAACTTTAAATAGTGTAGAGGAGTTTAGAAATATTTATTTAAATGATAGTGAGATGCAAAAGGTAATAGATATCTCTGCTAAGATAGAAAATAAAGTTAGACATGCCTCTGTCCATGCAGCAGGTATAGTTATAACAAAAGATCCTCTTACAGAGCTAGTTCCACTGTATAGTGATAATAAAAATAAGGTTGTATCAACTCAATATCAGATGAAGGAGCTAGAAGATTTAGGACTTCTAAAAATGGACTTTTTAGGGTTACGTAACCTTACAATTCTTCAAAGAACAATAGATTATATAAAAGATGGAACAGGAGAAGAGGTTGTTTTATCTGATATTCCTTTAAATTCTAAAAAGGTTTATGATATGTTATCAAGAGGAGATACCTCAGGGGTATTCCAAATGGAATCTCAAGGATTAAGAAAAATATTATTGAAGTTAAAGCCTGATAGATTTGAAGATATTATCGCCTTATTGGCACTATATAGACCAGGACCATTGGGATCTGGAATGGTAGATGACTTTATAAATGGAAAAAATGGTGTTACAGAAATAAAATACCCTCATCCATCTCTAGAAACTGTTTTAAAAGAGACTTATGGGGTTATTCTATATCAAGAGCAGGTTATGAAGATAGCCAATGTAATGGCTAATTACTCCCTTGGAGAGGCAGATCTTTTAAGAAGAGCTATGGGGAAAAAGAATGTTCAGATAATGGAAGAGAACAGGGATAAATTTGTAGAGAGATCTATAAAAAATGGATACAGTAAAGAAAAAGCTGTGGAGATGTTTGAGCTTATTGATAAATTTGCTGGGTATGGATTTAATAAGTCTCACTCAGCAGCTTATGCAATGATAGCTTATTGGACAGCATATTTTAAAGCTCACTATATGAAATACTACTATGCAGCTCTTATGACATCAGATATGAATCATATAGAGGATGTAGCTTATTATGTGGAAGATGCAAAGATACACAATGTAAAATTGTATCTACCAAATGTAAATAAAGCTAGTTCAAAATTTATTGTTGATAATGATGGAGTTGTATTTTCATTGGCAGCAATAAAAAATGTTGGAGAGGGAGTAGCAAATAGAATTCTACAAGAGTACAATGAAAATGGGGAGTATAAAAACTATGAAGATTTTGTAGTGAGAACTCGTAAAGATGGATTAAATAAAAAAGCTTTAGAATCTCTTATTCTAGCAGGAGCTTTAGATAGTTTACCAGGAAACAGAAAACAGAAGTTTGAATCAGTAGATAAAGTTTTAGATTATGCTAATAGAAAACTGAAAGAGGATGATATTCAGCAGATGAACCTTTTTGGAGAGGCTAAATCTATTTTAGGAGCATTTATGTTGCCACAGATGGCTGAATACACAATAGAGGAGCTATTAGCTAAAGAGAAAGAGTATCTAGGTTTCTATTTTAGTGCCCACCCTTTAGATAATTATAGAAATATAATAGATGTGTATAGATTGAATAAGATAGCAGATATTAAAGAGGAGAAAACTCCTCGTATTTTTAAAACATATGGAATAATTAGGGATATAAAGAAGGTAGTGACTAAAAAAACAGGACAGGTAATGTGCTTATTTGAGCTAGAGGATTATTATGATAAGATTAGTTGTGTAGTATTTCCAAGGGATTATGCAGAAAATGCTCATATTTTTGTTGAAGGAAAAGCTGTATATATTGAGGGAAGTGTACAGACAGATTATTTCAAAGGTAGTGAAACAAAAAAAGTTATTGTAAAAAATATAAGATTCTTAGATGAATTGTGCTATGATAAAAGATTTACTGTGTATCTTTTAATCACTGAGGAAGATAAAGAAAAATTTAGTAGATTAAAACAGATAATTTTATCATATCTAGGTGATACAAAATTGAGCTTTGCTATCAAGACAAAAACTACTAAAGAGGTAAAATCAACAAAATATAAGGTGTTACCTTCGAAATTATTTATAGACGAGATAATAGAATTGATAGGGGTAGACAAGATAACTATAAAGTAGTAGAATGTAATTTTGTTGAAATAAAGTAATTGTAGTGGTAAAATATATAAAAATGAGGAGGGATTTAATAGTTAATAAAATTCTTAATAACTTTAAATAAAAATATATAAATTTAGATAGGGTGATTTATTATGTTAAAAGCATATAAAATTGAAATCAAACCTACAGAAGAACAAATCAAAAAAATTAATAAAACTATTGGAGTATGTAGATTTATATATAATTTCTACATTGCTCACAATAAAGAAGTTTACCAAAATGATGGAAAGTTTGTTTCTGGAATGTCTTTTTCTAAATGGATGAACAATGAGTTTATACCTAATAATCAAAGTTATTTATGGGTAAAAGAAGTATCATCAAAAGCTGTTAAACAATCAATAATGAATGGAGAAAAGGCATTTAAACAATTTTTTAAAAAAGAAACTGGATTTCCTAAATTTAAAAAGAAAAACAGATCAAATGTAGGTGTATATTTACCTAAAAATAATAAAACAGATTTTATTGTAGAAAGACATAGAGTTAAAATACCAACATTAGGTTTTGTAAGATTAAAAGAGTTTGGATATATTCCACTAAATTCAAATATTAAAAGTGGAACTATAACTAAGAAATGTGATAGATACTATATTTCTATTTTAGGTGATAAAGAATTTAAAAAAAATAATAAACAATATTCTTTTGGTATAGGAGTAGATTTGGGAATAAAAGAGTTTGCAACTGTATCAGATGAAAGAATATTTAAAAATATTAATAAAACATATAAAGTTAAAAAGCTTAAAAAATCATTAAAAAAAGAACAAAGAAAACTTTCAAGGAAATATGAAAGTTTAAAAATTAGAAATAAAGAAGAAGGAGGTAATGTTACTAGACAAAATATTCAAAAACAAGTGCTAAAGGTACAAAAACTTCATAATAGAATCAATAATATCAGAACTGACTACATAAATAAGACTATTAATGAACTGGTAAAAACCAAGCCAGAATTTATTAATATAGAAGATTTAAATATATCAGGAATGATGAAAAATAGACATTTATCAAAAGCGATAGCTGAACAAAAACTCTATGAATTTAGAAATAAGTTAATAAATAAGTGTCACCAAAATGAGATTGAAGTTAGATTATCAAATAGATTCTATGCAAGTAGTAAGACTTGTAGTCAATGTGGTTCTATAAAGAAAGATTTAAAATTATCTGATAGAACTTATATTTGTGAAGAATGTGGAGCAGTGATTGATAGAGATTTAAATGCTGCAATAAATCTAAGAGATAATAAAATATACAAGATTGTATAGCAAAAGCAAATGTATATGTGTACTGATGGCTAGTCAGGAATTAACGACTGTGGACTGTACAAGGAACTACGAGTAGCTAAGACGAAAGTATACAGGAAGAAGCAGTAATATTCTTGAATTTTTGGATATATTTGTCCATATTTCAAGTAGCAGGGACTATGAAGGCTGATATTAAAACTATAGAAGAGTTAATGAAAGTTTTACATGAGCAAAAATTAACTGAAGTTTCATATGAAGATACAAATTTTAAAGTGACAATAAAAGGAACAGCAACTGCTGAAGTAAAAAAAGAGATAAAAAGAGATAAAAAACCTGTAGAAACTAAAGAAACTATAAAGTATAAAGAAGTATTATCTGACCATATTGGAAGATATTTCTATATGAAAAAAGATGGAACTCCAATAATAGAAGTTGGACAAAAAATAAAATCAGGACAAGAGATAGGATATATTACCACAATAGGTGTAAATACAACTATCTGTTCTAACTTCTCAGGAGTAATAGAGGAAATATATATTGAAAATGGCAATCCAGTAGATTATGGAAGACCATTATTAAAAATTAGAATATAATGCTCTAAGATATTTGGATTACCAGGAGGAAAAGATATGTTTAAAAAGATACTTATAGCGAACAGAGGGGAAATAGCTGTTAGAATAATTAGAGCAGCTAAAGAGCTAGGAATAAAAACAGTTGCTGTATATTCTGAAGCAGATAAAGAGAGCTTACATGTGATGCTAGCTGATGAGGCAGTTTGTATAGGAGGAATTTCAAGTACAGAATCATATTTAAAAATTCCTAATATCATAGCAGCAGCAGAGATTACAGGAGCAGATGCAATTCACCCAGGATATGGATTCTTATCTGAAAATGCTAGATTTGGAAAGATTTGTGAAATGCATAATATAGCATTTATTGGACCTAGACCAGAGTGTATTATAAAAATGGGAGATAAGGCAACAGCTAGAGCAACAGCAATAGCTAATAATGTTCCGGTAACAAATGGAACAGGAATAATCAAAAGTGTAGAAGAAGCTAAAAAAGAGGTAAATGAGAGAATAAAATACCCAGTAATGATTAAAGCCACTGCTGGTGGTGGAGGAAAGGGTATGAGAATTGCCAGAAATGATGAGGAACTTGCTGCTAATATAGTAGCTGCTCAAAATGAGGCAGAATCAGCTTTTGGAAACCCAGATGTATATATAGAAAAATTTGTTGAAGATCCAAGACATATTGAGATACAAATTATGGGAGATAAACATGGAAACGTAATCTATCTTGGAGAGAGAGATTGTTCTATTCAAAGAAGACATCAAAAACTTATTGAAGAAGCTCCATCATTCTCACTACCATACAATATTAGAAAGGCAATGGGAGAAGCAGCTGTAACATTAGCTAAAGCTATAAACTATGACTCAGCAGGAACATTAGAGTTTCTAGTTGATAAAAACAACGACTTCTTCTTTATGGAGATGAATACAAGGGTTCAAGTTGAACATACTGTAACAGAGATGGTAACAGGACTTGATATTATAAAACTTCAAATAAAAGTTGCAGCAGGAGATAAATTAAATATAACTCAAGATGATGTTGTACTTTATGGACATGCTATTGAGTGTAGAATAAATGCTGAAGATCCAGAAAATGATTTTTTACCATCTCCAGGAGTATTACAAAAATATATAGTTCCTGGTGGAAATGGTATAAGAGTGGATTCACACTCATATCAAGGATATGAGATAAGTCCTTACTATGATTCTATGATAGGTAAACTGATAACCTTTGGAATTAATAGAGAGGAAGCTATAGCTAAGATGAAAAGAGCTCTTGATGAATATATAATCGAGGGAATAGAAACAACAATTCCATTCCACAAAGAAGTATTTGAAAATGAGCTATACTTAGCAGGAAAAACTTCAACAAACTTCATAGAAGAAAATTTTTCTAAAAAAAATAATTAAAAATCAATTAAATAGTAGTTTTTTTTAAGAAAATTAGATATAATAGTGTTACATAAAACTTGGAGGTGTTTTCAATGAATGAATTAGGAAATATAAGAATTTCAGATGACGTAGTAAAAACAATAGCTGCTAAAGCTGCAAGTGATGTAGAAGGTGTATATAAACTTGCTGGTGGAATGGTAGATGAAGTAAGTAAAATCCTAGGAAAGAAAAGACCAACTAATGGGGTAAAAGTAGAAGTAGGAGAAAAAGAGTGTAGCATCGAAATATTTATAATCGTAGAATATGGATATCCAATCTCTGAAGTAGCTCATGAAGTTCAAAAAGCTGTTTTAAAAGCAGTTTCTGAATTAAGTGGATTAAAAGTTGTAGAAGTAAATGTATATGTTCAAGATGTTAAAATAATATCTGAAGAAACTACTGAAGAAGTTGAAGACATACAAGAGTGATTATAATATAAAGAGGCGTCTGAACAACGCCTCTAAATTTTATTAAAGGTGGGATTGTTATGATAAATAAATTCCTTTTTTTTCTAGGTTGGGTAGGAATATTCATTCTATCAATAACAGGTATTGTATGTACTGTAATGCCTAATGTGATAGTGAAGTTTAATCCACTGGATTCTATAAAAACTAATGTTGTAATAGTAGTAGTTTGTGTAGCATATTTCTTATTATCTATATTGAAACTATGTTCATTATTTGAGAAAACTGGAGATTATGAGATAAAAACTGAAAATGGTAAGGTAACTATATCAGCTAACTCAGTAATTAGCTTTATTAAAGAGTTACTATCTAAAGATAGAGAGATAAATAATATAAAAGTTATCACTGGAAAAAAAGGTAGAAAATTTACTATTAAGATAAAACTTGATATGTTAACTGATGGAAATATAGCTGACAAAACTAATTCTATACAAGAAATGATAAAACAAAGATTATCTGAAAAAATGGGATTAGAAGTTGAAAAAGTAGAGGTACAAATCTCTAAAATCTCATTGAAGTCAGATAATATCAGTGGAACAACTGCTGAAGAGTAGAGGTGGTACAGTGCTAGGAGAATTATTAGAAAGATTATTAGTAGCTCTTATAAATAATTGGAAAAAATATCTAGGATGTTTTTTAGGATTTGTATTAGGAGTTTTATTAGTAGAATATGGAATGTTAAAAACACTGTTTATTATTGCATTAAGTATTATAGGATATAAATTAGGGGATATTACAATTACCAAAAAGATCAAAAAATTTATATTGGAAAAGATGAAAGAAGATTAAAAAATTTAAAAGATAGAAAGGAAAAATATGAGTAGAAGAGTAGCTAGAGAGGAACTATTTAAATTAGTATTTGAAGGAGAAATAAAAGAGGAAAGTACTAAAGAGATATTTGACAGTTATCTAACTAGAGATGAAGCACTGAAAAATGAAAATGAGATTGCTTTCATAAAAAAATATATGGAGGGAATCACTGAAAATAACAGTGAAATTTTAAAAACTATTTCAGATAATATTACAGGTTGGAGTTTTGAAAGAATTGGAAATGTAGAGAAAGCTCTTTTAAAATGCTCAGTATATGAGATTTTATTTGAAGATACTCCACGTGAAATAGTTATCAATGAGGTAGTAGAGCTTGCAAAAGTTTATGGTGATGAAAAAACATCTGAATTTATAAATGGAGTTCTAGCTAAAATAGTAAATAGATAATAATTTAAAAGAGTATTAAAAATATACTACATCTTAATTTTTAATTATAAAAAATAGGATGTAGTTTTTTTTATGTTTTATTAAAAATGAAATATATTTTTTAAAAAAATGAAAAATAATTAAAAAAATTTCAAAAAGTTATTGACAAAAATAAAAGATTGTACTAGAATTCATTAGTAAGAAATGAGAGAAATAAAAAGATAACTTCAGATTTTAGATAGATTTTTTAAACCTTTTGAGTAGGTGGAAATAGATAGCAAATAAATTAATTAATATAAAAAATAAAATAATATAGAAAGAAGAGTAGTATTTAAATTTAGCTATTTATATAACTAAGAAGTACCACTTTACTTGGAGGAGGAAAACATGAAAAATTTAAAATTGATTCACAAGGTATTTATAGGTTTGGTATCAGGGATAATAGTTGGAGCATTCTTGTATCCAATGAAGGAAAATCCAATTGTAAGTAAATATATTGTAAGTGGGTTGTTTGAATTTTTGGGACAAGGATTTTTAAGACTTGTAAAGATGATTATAGTTCCATTGGTTTTTGCATCACTTGTAACAGGAACAGCAGCAATGAATGATGTAAAAAAATTGGGAAGAATTGGAATAAAAACTTTAGCATTCTTTATGGGAACAACTGCAATAGGAATAATAGCTGCAATAGTAGGGGCTAATATTTTAAAACCAGGAGCAGGAATAGTTCTTGAAAATGTTCAACAAACACAATTTGTAGCTAAAGAAGCAGATTCATTTGTAAAAGTTTTATTAAATATAATTCCTACAAATCCAATTGAAGCTTTGGTAAAAGGTGAGATGTTACAAGTTATCTTCTTTGCAGTTATGACAGGTTTTGTTATCACTATTCTTGGAGAAAAGGCAAAGAGATTACAAGGGATATTTGAAGAGGTTAATAGCTTAATGTTAAAAATGGTAAGTTTAATAATGGAGCTTGCACCATTTGGAATCTTTGGATTGATAGGTAAAACATTTATCACACTTGGTTGGGCAGCAATGAAACCTCTAGCATCATTTATCATAGTTACATATATTTTACTTCTATTCCATGGACTTGTTGTATATCAAATATTGCTTCGTGTATATGCAAAAGAGAGTCCAGTAGCATTTTTAAAGAAAATACTTGCTCCAATGACATTAGCATTTTCAACTTCAAGTAGTGCAGCATGTATTCCACTATCTTTAAAAACTTTAAAAGAGGAGTTCAATGTTGAAGAGAAAATATCATCATTTACAATTCCTTTAGGAGCTACAATCAATATGGACGGAACTGCAATAATGCAAGGGGTTGCAACTGTATTTATAGCTCAACTATACAATATTCACTTAACAACAAATGACTATTTCATGGTTGTATTAACAGCAGTTCTTGCATCTATTGGAACAGCAGGTGTACCAGGGGTTGGAACAATAATGTTATCAATGGTATTATCTCAAGTAGGACTTCCACTAGAAGGAATTGGAATGATATTAGCAGTAGACAGAATAGTTGATATGGGAAGAACAACAGTTAATATTACTGGAGACCTTGTTTGTTCTGTAATTATAGATAGAATTGAAAAGAGAGCAGAAAATGCAGAAGAAAAAGTTCAAGGAAAGGTAGCTGCAAAAATTTAGAATAAAAAAGATTGATAACTTTATAAAAATATGATATAAATAAGTTGAGTAAAAAACTCAAGATTAAGTTTATAGATTGGAGATAAAATGGAAAAGTTATCAAATATAGAGATAGAAAAAATAATAAAAGAACTAAAAGAAAATGGAAAATATAAAGAGTATCAAGAGATGATTCATGATGATTATGAGGAGCATCAAGTGGTATATAAACTTGATAGTGATGAGATTATAGCTTTGGCTTATAAGAATAATACAATTCCATTTAAGATGCAAGAATATTATGATTGGCATGAAATGAATCTTTTAGTTGAAGAGGAATTAGATTAAAAAGTAGGGAGTTATTGAAAAAATCAATAGCTCCCTTTTTGTTTAAGAAAAAATCTTTTTTAATTTATCACGATTTAAAATTGTTATACTTCCTCTTGAAAGAGAGATAATCCCTTCATTTTGGAAATATTTTAACATACGAGAAACAACCTCTCTAGCACTATTTACATCCTTAGCTATATCTTCATGAGTAAGATTAATAGTGTCACTATTTTGTTCAAAAAGATATCTAGCTAATCTCTTATCAAAACTCATAAAAAGAATTTGTTCCATAGCCCACATTGTTTCAGAAAAACTTTTGTTGATAATATCAGTAGTAAAAGCCTCAACAGCTATATTACTATTTTTTATCTCTTTAAAAGCAGAGGCAGATATTTTTATAATTTCAACATCTGTTATAGCATCTACATAGATACTAAAAGTTATATTTTTAAGAATACAAGAAGCTGATAAAATACATACTTCATTTTCACTTAATCTATATAAAGTAATTTCCTTACCTTCTTCAGAAAGAATATATACTCTCAATTGCCCTTTTATTACTAGAAGAACACCAGTACACTCTGTAGAATCATGGATGATCTCATTTTTTTTATATTTTAAAATTTCACTATTATTAATTAATAGATCTTTTTCTTTTGGTGATAACTTATTCCAAAATGGAAAATTTTGAGAAAAATAGAGTTCTAGCATTTTTTAACCCCCATAAATTAGAAATATTTTATATATTATAACATAGATACAACTTAAAATAAATTTGCTATAATATAAAAAAAGGAGGAGTAATGAGAAAGAAAATACTAATTATAGAGGATGAAATAGATTTAATAAAAGTTTTAAAGGATACATTTGAAAAGGAAAATTTTCAAGTATTTTGTGCAGAAGATGGAGAAGATGGAATAGAAAAATTTTATGAAAAAAATCCAGATCTTATTTTATTAGATATAAATATGCCGAAGAAAAATGGTTGGGAAGTTTGTAGTGAAGTGAGAAAACAATCAAATATTCCTATTATAATGATGACTGCTAGAGATTCAGAGATAGATGAGTTAAAAGGATTAAATATTGGGGCAGATGACTATATAACAAAGCCTTTTAGCTTAAAAGTATTAATAGTGAAAGTAAAGAAAATATTAAAAATAGATGAGAATAGTAGTTATAAAACAGATGGAATTTATTTTGATTTTAAAAGTGGAGAGTTAAAAATAGATGATAAAGATATAGAGCTTACAAGGAGAGAGATACAGTTTTTAGAATATCTTATAAAGAATAAAGGGATTATATTTAGTAGAGAGCAACTTTTAAATGATGTGTGGGGCTTTGATTTTGAAGGTGATGATAGGGTAGTAGATACTTTGGTTAAGAGAGTTAGAAAGAAATTGGGAGCTTATAGTGATATGATTAAGACAGTGAGAGGAATGGGATATATATTTGATGAGATTAAAAATTAATTTTTTTCAAAAAATCTTTATATTTTCAGTAGCAATAGTAATTTTTACAGTTTTAATTGGTTATATTTTAAATATATTTTTCTTAGATGAGTTTTATTTATATAGAAAGAAAGAAAATATGTTAAAAGTTGCTGAAAAAATAAAAATAATGGTTATTGAAAAGGATAAAGATGTATTGGAAGAGTATAAGGAGGATTTAAGAGATAAAGAGGGAATAGATATATCTATATTAAGAGAGAGAAATAAACATATGAGAAGAAAAGAGGAAGAAAATATAAAGGAAGGTTTTAATATAGCAACTGTGACAAAAGCTAAAATAAAACTTCTAATATATAGTGAAAAACTTCCTGATGGAAGAAATTTAATATTGAGAACCTCTTTATCAGTTATGAACTCTCATAAACATGAGATGAGCATTTTTAATATATTAACAACAATTGTTTCAGTATTTTTAAGTATGATAGTAGGAAGAATATTTTCTAAAAAAATTACAGCAAATATTGAAAGGCTAAATAGTATTACCAAAAAAATATCTGTATTAGATTTTTCAGAAAAAGCAGATATTCATACTGGAGATGAGATAGAGGAGTTAAGTAAAAGTATAGATATTATGTCTAACAATCTAAATATTTCAATTGAAAATTTAAAATCTTTTGCTTCGAATGCTTCACATGAACTTAGAACTCCTATAACGGTTATAAGTACCCATGCTCAAGCTCTTGTTAATGGAATAGTAAAAAAGGAACAGGAGCAAAGGAAATATTATAAGGTTATACTTAAAGAGAGTGCCTATATGAATGATTTAGTAGGAAATTTATTAACAATTTCTAGACTTTCTTCGCCAGGAATTAAATTAAATATGAAAGATGTAAGTTTTAATAAAATTTTAAAAGAAAGTATAGAGAAATATGAGATTTTGGAGCTTGAAAAAGATATTGAATGGGATATAGATATTTTAGACATATTGATAAATTGTGATGAGAAAATCTTTAAAATAGCTATTGATAATATAGTTCATAATGCTTTAAAATACTCTCCAAATAATGAAATTATAAAGGCGTATAGAGAGGAAAATAAAATAGTTGTTGAAAATAGCATAAAAGGCAACTTAGACAATATAGATAATCTATGTGAGCCTTTTACAAGGGGAGAAAATGCAAAGGAAGAGAAGATTGATGGTAATGGATTGGGATTGTCAATAGTAAAGAAGATAATGGAATTAAATAAAATAGATTTTGCAATATCAATAGAGAATAAAAAGTTTAAAGTCTTTTTTGACATATTCAGGTCATAAAACTGTGTTATTATTTTATTACAAAGAGAAAGATAAAATATAACGGAGGGATAGAGTATGAAAAAAATGGCATTAATAGGAATGATGTTATTTGTAGTAGGAGCTACATCTTTTGCTAGAGGACATCACCATAATAATTGTAACTATGCACCATGTGGAGCTGCATATCATCAAAATTGTACAGTTGCTCAGAATAAACAAAAAGTTGCACCAAAAGCTCTAAAGAGAAGAAATCCAGAAGCTGAAAGAGTAAGACTTGTAATTGATGAAAAAAGATTAGAAATTAGAAAAGAATTAATAAAAGAAACTCCAGATTGGAAAAAAATTGAAAGAATAAATACTGAAATTGCAACTGAACAAGCAAAAGAAAGAACAGTTAACATGAAAAGTAGATTTGAAGCTAGAAAAAATGTTGAACAACAACTTCAAAAAAATAATTAGTTAGATTGGTCAGTACCTATAAAATTATGGGTACTGATTTTTTATTAAACTATAATTTCCAAAAGTAGAGGAGTGTAAACGACTACTACTTTTGAGACGCAGAAACGAAGTTTCTGTGATCCTTAAATTTCTATTAACAAAACTTATATTTTTTAATTAGAGTTATTCCTAATATCAGCTAAATGTAATTTGGAAAAGAATATTAGAGAGAGTTACGAAATCTGACGCTAAAAATTCCGAC
>ERZ894240.236-NODE-236-length-68882-cov-90.413864_pt1 | contig 68882 bp, 48 predicted proteins | sample MGYA00380298_ERZ894240 | MGnify/ENA primary metagenome ERZ894240 (study PRJEB32331, sample SAMN06328419) | human gut metagenome | biome: human gut microbiome; feature: stool | host: Homo sapiens | collected 2014-06-27 ... | reverse complement strand
CGTAAAAAAAGACTAAGAAAGAACAGACATAAAAGCAAAAAGTAATTTTTAGTCTAAAGGACAAAATAAAGAACAAACTTGTGAAGCAAAATGTCTCGCGGGTTTGTTCTTTGTTTAAGTAGTAAATAGAATCATTTAAAAGCCAATTATTGTGACAAGCGAACTCGTTGTAGACGTACAGCCCAAAGAGGTATCCATTGCACTGCTTGAAGACAAGCAGCTGGTGGAACTCCAGAGCGAAGGAAGAAACATCTCCTTTTCGGTGGGCAACATGTATTTGGGACGCGTCAAGAAATTGATGCCCGGCCTGAATGCCTGCTTCGTGGACGTGGGTTACGAGAAAGACGCTTTTCTTCATTATCTGGACTTAGGTCCTCAATTTAACTCGTTAGAGAAGTACGTAAAGCAAACTTTAAGCGATAAAAAGAAACTACCGCAAATCACCAAAGCAACCATACTTCCCGATCTTGAAAAAGATGGTACCGTAGCCAATACACTCAAGGTGGGACAAGAAGTAGTGGTGCAAATTGTCAAGGAGCCTATCTCTACCAAAGGTCCGCGCCTGACTTCCGAAATCTCATTTGCCGGAAGATATTTGGTGCTGATACCTTTCAACGACAAGGTTTCCGTATCACAAAAAATTAAATCGAGCGAAGAACGCGCCCGCCTCAAACAATTGCTGATGAGTATCAAACCGAAGAATTTCGGAGTAATCGTCCGCACCGTTGCCGAAGGGAAACGCGTAGCCGAGCTCGACGGAGAGCTTAAAGTTTTATTAAAGCACTGGGAAGATGCTGTCACCAAAATACAGAAAGCTACTAAATTCCCGACATTGATTTACGAAGAAACCAGCCGTGCCGTAGGCTTATTGCGCGACTTGTTCAATCCTTCTTTCGAGAACATCCACGTCAACGACGAAGCCGTGTTCCACGAAATCAAGGATTACGTAACTCTTATCGCCCCTGACCGGGCAGGAATCGTAAAACTGTATAAAGGACAACTCCCCATTTACGACAATTTTGGTATCACCAAGCAGATCAAGTCTTCATTTGGCAAGACGGTTTCATACAAGAGTGGTGCCTACCTGATTATTGAGCATACTGAGGCGCTTCACGTAGTAGACGTGAACAGCGGTAACCGCACCAAGAATGCCAACGGGCAGGAGGCCAACGCACTCGAAGTGAATCTGGGAGCTGCCGACGAACTGGCTCGCCAGCTGCGACTGAGAGATATGGGTGGTATCATTGTGGTGGACTTCATTGATATGAACGAAGCCGAAAACAGACAAAAGCTTTACGAACGTATGTGTGCCAACATGCAGAAAGACAGGGCAAGACATAACATCCTACCGCTCAGCAAATTCGGACTGATGCAGATTACCCGCCAGCGTGTGCGCCCGGCAATGGATGTCAATACCACAGAAATCTGTCCCACCTGTTTCGGAAAAGGCACCATCAAGTCCTCTATCCTCTTTACGGACACTTTAGAGAGTAAAATTGACTACTTAGTCAACAAACTGAAGATTAAGAAATTCTCGTTACACATCCACCCGTATATTGCTGCTTACATCAACCAGGGACTCGTTTCCCTGAAACGGAAATGGCAGATGAAATACGGATTTGGTATCAAGATTATTCCAAGCCAGAAACTTGCGTTCCTGGAATATGTATTCTACGACCCGCAAGGGGAAGAGATTGACATGAAGGAAGAATTCGAAATTAAATAAGAAAGACGGCGAAGTAAATCAGAAACTTCGCCGTCTTTTTTTGTTTTCCTCACCAACACTCCTCTGCACATGCAAGGTGATAAATCTCTTTACTGTCCTGCTTTGTCAGCTTCACATAATTCCCTACCAACTCTCCTTTATTGCGGTGCAGACTATCCGCCAGACGGTCAATATCAGGGTTTTCAATACCCAGTTCTTTAAATGTCACAGGCAGACCAAGAGAGCTAAAGAAAGCTTTCAGCTTACCAATACCCTCCAAAGCAACCGCTTTCTTATCTTCTGATTCAGGAACACCCCATACACGAACGGCATATTGAGCTATCTTTCCCACATTATGTTCTACCATCCACGTCATCCAGGCAGGGAAGATAACAGATAAACCAGCACCATGGGTAACACCATAAATAGCACTGATTTCATGCTCCAGGAAGTGCGAAGCCCAATCTTCTTCACAACCTACACCACAGGTACCATTATGCGCAATCATGCCCGCCCACATCAAGTTGGCACGCGCACCGTAATCTTCAGGATTTCTCATTACCTTGGGAGCTTCATTGATGATAGCCATCAAAGTGCCTTCACAAAGACGATCTCCAATTTCCACCTCCTGAGTGTTCGTAAAATAACGCTCCATGATATGAGCCATCATATCAGCCACACCGCAGGCTGTCTGAAAGGGCGGCAAAGTATAAGTAAGTTCCGGATTCATAATAGAGAATACCGGACGCAAAACTTCCGGTACACGCAAACTTAGCTTCTGCAAACCGTCCAGTTTCGTTATAACCGTATTACCGGAACCTTCACTTCCGGCAGCAGGAATAGTCAGCACAACAGCTACTTTCAGCGCTTTAGTCACTTTAGCCTTTCCGATATAGAAATCCCAGAAGTCACCTTCATAAAGCACACCTGCCGCTATGGCTTTAGCTGTATCAATGACAGAACCACCACCCACAGGCAACAGCATATCAGCCTGTTCACGGCGGCAGAATTCAATGCCTTCATACACTTTCGTATCCACCGGATTCGGCTGCACGCCACTCATCAAACAATATTCAATCCCTGCTTCCTGCAAGGACTGCTTCACCCTATCCAGCAAGCCACTCCGTACAACAGAGCCGCCGCCGTACACGATCATCACTTTCCGCGCACCATGCTTCCGTGCCAGTGCACCGACTTGCATTTCCGTAGCTTTACCGAATACAAATTCGGTAGGACTGTAAAAAACGAAATTATTCATAGTTTATATATTATTTGTCGATAAAGGTATCATAGTCATAGCAAGTACTTACGTGTAGGATTTTTCCTCAATCAAAGGGAGTAAAATTCTAACACCTACATCATAAAATTACTGAACAGGAAGAAGCAAGCATTATTAATCTCCGGAAGTTCTTTCTTACGGGAAAGACGAATGCCGCACCGAGAACAAAAATCCTTCAACAACAATTCTGTTTTGTTATCTTCCACCTCAATGGCACGAGGCTTATCGCCACGTTTGCGCAAAGCATTGACTAACCCCAATAGCAACTCTTCTGAATTGTCGTTTGAAACATCCTGAGCAAAAACGGGAAATAGCAACTCATTGACAGTCTCCAAACAAAGCAGTGCGACTGGTAGGTAAGGAGCTTCATCCTCCCCTGCATCTACAGGCATCGGCATGTGAAAATACTTCATTTGTAATATCCCAGAAACAGGTAACTTTTTCATCTCGCCTGCCAGTATGTCGTTGGCAAACTTTGGTGCAACGCACTCATCAGGCAGAAAAGCTGGAAGCTGAGTAGTATGCCAATCGTATGTGCCATCGGCATTGGGAATAAGATACGGGACAGATTTTCCGCCCTTTGCGGTAGGATAATGGCCATTTATGTCAAAGCCCAACCTTGCAAAGTCAGAGGATGTTACCTTTGCTGCCACGGCAATAGCGGCATGAAGCGCCTCAACAATGTCGCGCGCATCCTCCATACGAGTGATGCCATACTGCATCTTTCCAGGCTGATGCCTAGTAAAGTCAGGCCAGCCTTTAGAGCGTCGAATCTTCAGCTTATGGGCATCGGCATAGTTACGGACGATTTTCTTTGTTTTCACATCCATGTCAGATGCTTGCATAAAGTCGCAATTGATGCAGTCGAAAGTTGTTGTCATTTCAAACATTTCGATTCCTGAGAGATGTTCATTGCCTAAGCTGATAGTTTTCAAATAAGTAGTAAAACCTTTTCGCCCCCGGTAGAAACCTAAGGCAAGGTGTTCACCTGCATTTCCCATCACGCAACAATATCCGGTTTCCCCATCGGATAGGCGAAATGCAAACACATCACTATCTGTCAACTCTTTCCACAATTCTGTATCTCGGTATTGAAATGCTGCCGCAAGCATGTCGTCTATAAGAATCATCTTTCTAATTATTTATGGGTTATAAATGTATTATCTGGTGCAAAGATGGCAATAAAGTCTTGTATTATTCAATATATTTACTATAACGTTCGAAGAAGCGCTTGAACACTCCCCATTTCATCAATCCTTTTTCAAAGGCAAAGATACCCAAGAGAGCACAGAATATTCCCAATAAGACATCAATCAGATAATGATGCCCCGAATAAACGGCCGTACACCAGATACCCACCATGATAAACGCGAACAATGCTATCAGCCAGCCTTTACAGCGGTTCATAATAGCATAAGCCAATGCCACAACCATATACGCTGCATGCAATGAAGGTACGGCAGCAAATACATTGGCATTACGCCCATAGATTGAATTGAAAATAGTGCATCCCATCAATTCATCGAAGCGCCCCAGCCCTGCTACATTTCCGGGAGTATCAAGCATAGCCTCAAAACCATAATTCATGGCATACCAAGGTGGTGCCGCAGGATGAATGTAATATCCCGCAAAACCAATCAGATTCACAAGCAAAAAGACCATTGCAAAGCGCAGATACATCCGGCGGTCTCCCTTCAGATAAAGCCACAAACCGAAAACAATAGGCACAGGCACCCAACAAAGATAGAACACGCCTGCAAAGAAGTCAGCAATCGACCAGTGATGTATGGCAAAGTATTCGCAAGGAATAAGTGTCGTCCCATTCACAGATATACCGAAAAGGGATTTCTCCGCTTCATACAAACCCTGCACATCAATAGGATTCACCTGATAATTGGGATACACCCGCATCCAATCGTAGGAAACGCCAAAAATAATAAAAGGCAGTAACGCTACTGCCAGTCTACGGGTTGTCTTCCCTGCAAAAAACAAAACGAAAAACAAACCCGCCATCAGGAAATGCTCCGGACGGAGCCCGATACAAGTAGCCGTCAGCAACAGGAAAACCACCGTTATAACCACTACCAACATCGTTTCTCTCACCGGAGGAAAATATCTTTTTATCATTTATTCAAAAGTTTATAGCAATGTGCCAGACGGACAAAAGCTGTCAGATTAGCCAATACGGCAATAATTGCCAGAGGAACTATCAAGATTAACATCGGATCGAAGAGTGTGCAATCGGAGAAGATGCCACAGAACAAGGCTCCCAAAGCAGTCAGCACCACCCGCTCAGGGCGCTGCATAATACCTACTTTACATTCCAGTCCCAGACCTTCGGCACGTGCGCGTACGTAACTTACCATCAGCGAACCGATCAAAGCAAGAAAAGTGATAATGGAACCTAGGAAATAGCCCTGCAAGATGAGATAATAGGATATACCGAACAAGGTAAACAGTTCACTGTAACGGTCGAGCACCGAATCGTACAATGCCCCGAAGGTGGAAGACATATTGCCAAGACGCGCCACACGGCCATCCATCATGTCAAACAACCCGGCGAAGAGTATCAGTCCGCCTGTCCATCCCACCAAAGAAAGATCCTCTTCCGAATCTGTCACTAACCCTGCATAAATAAATATACCGGCAGCCACAATGTTAAGTATCAACCCGGTAGTAGTAATAAAGTTAGGCGTAATGCCAATTTTAATCATGCCGCGCACAACGGGATTGATAATCTTGTATATCACCTGTTGCAGCCAATCTCTGTAATTCATGTTCATTCTATTTTTTTCTCCAAACGTTGTTTCAGAAATCTTTTTAAGTTGTGGTTCCGGTAGACGAAGACCCGTTGCAAATAGTAGTTCCAGAAAAAGGCAACCAGCAGGGCAACCGTAATTTTAGACAGGATAAACACATCATAGACGTAGTATCCCAGCAACCCGTTCACCCATTTCATTCCTGCCAGCCATTCCGTCAAAGCAAAAGTACCCCATGTATTGATCAGGATGCTCCCACCCCAGACTATGAAATACTTCAGCCCCACATGTATCTTCTTGCAGTCTTCCGCCTTAAATACCCATTCATAGTTGATTACACAATTGACAATACCGCCAATCACGGAACCTATAAAGGTGGCATATAAATAGTATATACCAAATAATTTCACCAAAAGAATAGTTATCAGAAAATCGATTACAGTGGCTATCTGTGCAGAAAGCTGCGCCTTCATAAAAAGCCACACTTCCCTGCGCCAACCTGCAAACCGACTCTGTTCTTCTACTCCATCAACCATCTCGCCACAATTAAAACAATGAAACCATACACTCCTGCCAATACGTCGTCCATCATCACTCCCACTCCACCCGGCAGTTTTTCCATCCGCCGGATACCCAGCGGCTTCAGAATATCAAAGAAGCGGAACAAAACAAATGCTGCCAGTCCATACCAGATATGACCTGCCGGAGCTGCCAGGAGCGTGATCCACACACCTACCATCTCATCCACCACCACGCGCGACGGATCTTCACCCCAGTAGGGTTCCAGACGGTCGGTAGCCCAAATACCGGCTACGGTGAACAGGGATATCAGTGCGACAGTCGTCCACAACAGACAAGTATCTGATATGAGTAAAGAAAGTCCGAACCAGATTAGCGTAGCGAGTAAAGCGCCCGCCGTGCCCGGAGCAAAGGGAGAAAAGCCTGAGCCGAAGCCCGTGCCTATCAGGACAGGGAAGAAGGAAGGTTTCCTCATAGAAAAAGATATAAAAGAGTGATAAGGTGATAAAGTGGTAAAGCGGTAAAGTAATACTACATCACCACTTTATCACCCTACCACCTTATCACCTTATTATTATTTATTAATCCAGATAGCTCGGTGATTTTTCACCCACCATCGTACGGATTGTTTCTTTCACCATTCTCCATTGAGTGAACAGATCATGAATCGGTTCATGCTCAAAGTCGTGCATCGGGCTCTTGCAGAAGAATGACAACCAAGTCTGGATTCCAGACATACCTGCACGCAATGCCAGGTCACTGAAAATAACAAGGTCGAGTGCAATAGGAGCTGCAAGGATAGAGTCACGGCACAGGAAGTTTACTTTGATTTCCATCGGGTAACCCATCCATCCGAAGATGTCGATATTATCCCATGCTTCCTTATTATCTTTACGGGGAGGATAGTAGTTGATACGAACCTTGTGGTAAACATCACCATAGAGGTCGGGATATTTTTCCGGTTCGAAGATGTTATCGATAACAGACAATTTGCTGACTTCTTTTGTTTTGAAGTTTTCGGGTTGATCGAGCACTTCGCCGTCACGGTTACCCAGGATGTTGGTAGAGAACCAACCGCTTACACCCAGCATACGGGTCTTGAACATCGGAGCGAGCACTGTTTTCATCAGTGTCTGTCCACTCTTGAAGTCCTTACCGGAGATGGGCACATTCATCTTCTTAGAGAATTCCCACATTGCCGGAGTATCTACGCACAGGTTAGGAGCACCCATGATGAACGGAGCACCTTCTGCAATTGCAGCATAAGCGTAGCACATACTCGGAGAAATCACTTCCGTGTTATTAGCCTTCATTGCTTCTTCCAAAGCAGCAAGCGACTCGTGTTCTTTACACAACGGAACGTAGATTTCAGTACTTGCAGCCCACAGCACAGCAATACGCTCACAGTTGTTGGCAGCCTTGAAGTTACGGATATCCTCACGCAGTTGCTCCATCATTTCCCAACGGGTGGCAGCCTGTTTGATGTACGTACCATTCAGACGTTTTGCAAAGTTGTGGTCAAAGGCAGCAGGCATCGGTTTGATGGCTTGCAATTCCTCTTTTACCAGATTTAAGTCTTTTTCTTTCAGAACTTCTGCATACATCGCAGCTTCGTATGCATTATCAGGGAAGATATCCCATCCGCCGAAAACAATGTCGTTCAAATCTGCCAAAGGCACTACGTCCTTAATCAGCTTTTCGTCGTTGTTCTCCATGCGTATTGTGGCCATCTGTGTAATAGACCCAATAGGTTTTGCCAGTCCCTTACGAGCAGCTAATGTACCCGTTATCATGGTGGTTGAGACCGCGCCACCCACTCCGACTACCAGTACACCCAAACGACCAGTTGCCGGCTTAATGTTTTCTTTCATTGCCATTGTATCTTTTAAAGTTTAAAAAATTGCTCAAATTTAGGCTATTTTGTTCAATTGAGACTCGTCATTTTATCCGATTTAATGTTCTATTAGTAAGATTTAAGTTAAAAGGTCATGTGCAGACTGATTCTAAGACCGGATTTATCAATTCCGGGCAAATTTCTGTAAGTTAATCGCCAGACATAATCGAGGCGGATTACCTTCAAAATATTCTCTACACCGACACCCACTTCCATATAAGGGGTATCCCCCATATAAGAGGTTGTGGCGGGAAAACGAAAAAGATCATTGCTGACCGTCGGATTATTCTTGTCGCTCAAATTCCCGTACAATCCCCGGAACGAAAGTACTTCACGCCATTTCAACTTTTTCAGCAAAGGTACGCGGTTGAACAAAAAGCCATTTAGATAATAAGTAACGTCCCACGAAGCATATTCATCGTTCATAAACTCCATGGCATTCATCAGGGAGTAAGACTCCGGCTGAATAGTATAAGAAAGGTTGGCGTTCGGGATAATCAGTAACGGGAAAGGTACTTTATTCCAAACTTTCCCGGCTTTCAGGATAACGTCGGTATAGCCGAAGGCCGAAAACCAGAAACGTTTCTGAAAACCTGCCTCTGTATATTGATAGGTATAATCACCACCCAACACTCCTTTTGCAGCCATCGTATGCGAAAGTGAGAAGACCGGCGCATCCAGCGATACCGGAAAACGGTTCCATTGCGTCTGAAAGAATTTTTCATTCGGCGCATAACGCAATTTTACTTCAAACTCGGCATTCGATATTTTCTTCACGGGCGTTGCCATCTCATCCTGCTTCAGGAAAGGGATAAGATACGAAGACTCATCCTGCCGGAAGCGGGAAGTGAGCTGAAAGGAGAAACCGGAATGGAACTCATTGGTGTAAGTCAGTTCCGCCTTGCGCTGATAGCCTATCCGGTCGTCCTTCTGGCGCTTCAAGCTCAGGAATACGTTGTCCTGACTGGTATAGAGGTAATGTTGTCCGTATTGGTTTACATCCGAGGTATATCGTGCTTTCAAAGAATGAATAGGAAATTCGTTGGCATACTCCTTCTTTTTATGGAAAGAATATTCCACTTCCGCCATTCCCTTCATCCGATGGTCTTTGAAACCGTAAGCCATGTATCCTTTATAGAATAGGTGCGGATTGAGCCACGCCGTAGTCATACCTCCCGCACGCAGACGCACACCTTCCAGGGTGTTGCCGCTTATGGTGGTATTCATCATACCTATATAGAACAAGGGTTCTTTCTCTTTAGGTGCGGGTATGTATCCGGTAAACAACACTTTCAAGGTCTTCTCCGTCCAGTAATAGACAGGATACGTGCGAAGCTGCGCCATCATTTTATCAACGGAAGTTTCCTTCTTGCTGACTTCCACCTGACGGTTATCGTCCCAGTAAGCTTCCGTGCGATGCGTCGCTTCGGCCGGCTCAATCACTTTTTCCGGCTTCTTAAAGGCCGAAAGGGCATCCGCAGAAGGTTCATACACATAGTTCCTGTAATATACATCTCGTTTGGCATAGATACCGTCACTGTTGTCCACCAACTTGAATTCGGTGGTGATATGTTCGTCAGCCAACTGGCGCGTACCGTCTGCCCCACGGGTAAAGTTCTGTTCAAGAGACATATAATCCACAAAATTCAGATTGATTTTCTGTGGAAAGTTCATGGTGGCACGACGCACGAAATAGGTACTATCCAAAGTAACGTACAAGTGTCCCGTAAAACCGAAGGATTCGGAATTGAAAGGTACGAACGTCAGATCCACACAAGGCTGGCCCGCTATCGTAAGCGTGTCCATCAGATAATATTTATAGAATGAAGGGCCCAGGGAAGAGAGCGGACTTACGAACTTATTGGTGAACAGCGTGATGTTGTTCTCATAAATATCAACATCCGTCATCGTCACACTGATGGCTTGCTCCATGCCTTGCTGCGAAAGCATCTCGTCCACACCGGCCTGTTTGCGGGCATGTACGCGCTGTTTCTGACTTTTGGGAGATTTGCGGTAATAGTCCGTAGCCAGCAACTCACGATTGGAGACGGCAAGCACGGGCTTTCCCGTAACGGCGGAAGTATCCACATAGTCCGTCAGGAACTTGAACTTACGATAAAGCCACTTCTGTTGCTTTACGCTGTCAAAGTTGTTGATGGCAAAGGTCATCTTCTCATAACGATCCCGTTGCCAGAAGTCCAACTCCTTGGGCGAATAGTCATCCCGATGCTCTATCATTTGTCTCACAAATTCCACGGCGGGATTATCTTTTTTCTTATATCGCTCCCGTTTGGGCTTTACCAGCACTTCGTTCAGGGCATACGTTGCCGGAGAAAGGGCGATGGTAAGACGGATACCTTGTGCCGGATGAATAAGACGGGTGTATTCATTATATCCAATGGCAGAAATAACCAGCACGGCTTGGGGGCGGTAGGTCTTGAAAGAAAACTGTCCTTTGTCGTTAGTCATACCTCCTTCGGTAGTACCTTTCAGATACACAGATGTATATGGGAGAGGCTCACGGGTTAACGAGTCCGTAACAACACCTTGTACCACATATTGTGCTTGCAGGGGAAAGCTCATCCAGCAAAGGCTGATGAACAATAAAATCCTTAAAAAAGTAAACCTCATACCTACTTTATATAATGTTGAAAGATAAATGATAATTTAGCGGCTTTGCCGCTAAATTAAGTTACGAGCTACGAGCTACCAGTAACGAGTTGCTGCGCTGTACTCGTGGGCGAATAATAATTCGCCCGGCTATCACGCCGAAAGGTACTTGTCACTTGTAGCTTGTAGCTCGTTACTTATCGCGCTTTGCGCGATAAATTATCATTTATCCTTCTTTTGTGCCCGCAAAGGTACGCAAGAAAACTTTTTCAGAAAGTTCAGTTTTGCTGAATAAATGTTCTAAAAAACCACTTTTGCACGAAACACTTCCTTTTGCAGGCTGTTGTATATATCTTAAACGACGCGAAAAGCATCGAAAACCAATTAATAACCTAAACAACTTAATTATGGAATGGATAATAAACCAGCTCAGGGAGCGCCCCGAACTTGCCATATTCCTCACCCTGTTCCTGGGGTTCTGGCTTGGCAAGCTACGCATCGGGAAGTTCAGCTTGGGGACGGTCACAAGCGTACTGCTTGTAGGCGTATTGGTAGGACAGTTGAAGATTGACGTGCCAGGCCCCATCAAATCCGTGTTCTTTCTTCTCTTTCTGTTCGCCGTCGGGTATAAAGTAGGGCCGCAGTTCTTCCGCGGACTGAAAAAAGACGGACTCCCCCAGGTAGGCTTTGCCGTACTGATGTGTGTATCCGTATTGGTAGTGACCTGGCTTCTCGCCCTCGTGATGGGCTACAATCCCGGTGAAGCCGCCGGATTACTGGCAGGTTCGCAAACCATCTCCGCCGTCATCGGAGTAGCCGAAGACACCATGGCAAACATGGGACTGGACGAAGCGCAACGCCAAAGTTATATCAATATCATCCCCGTATCTTATGCAGTGACTTACGTTTTCGGTACGGCAGGTTCAGCCTGGGTACTCTCCTCCCTCGGTCCCAAACTATTGGGCGGATTGGAAAAAGTAAAAGCCGCCTGCAAAGAACTGGAAGCCAAAATGGGTAGTTCCGAGGCAGACGAACCAGGATTTATGCACGCCGCACGCCCTGTAACCTTCCGCGCCTACAAGATAGAAAACGAATGGTTCAAACAAGGCCGCCGGGTGATAGACCTGGAAATGTACTTCCAGAAAGATGGTAAACGCCTGTTTGTAGAGCGTCTGCGCAAGCAAGGAGTCGTTCGGGATGTAGCCCCGAATACCGTATTGAATATAGGAGACGAAGTCGTTCTCAGCGGACGCCGTGAATTCGTTATCGGCGAAGAGGACTGGATAGGCGAAGAAGTACAGGACGCGCAGTTACTCGATTTCCCGGCAGAAACGTTACCTGTCACGGTCACAAAGAAAACGTTCGCCGGAAAGACTGTGGCGAATATCCGCCGGCATAAATTCATGCATGGCGTCAGCATCCGCAGCATCAAGCGTGCGGGAATTGAAATACCTGTACTGGCACAGACCAAATTGGATGCCGGCGACGTCATCGAAGTAGTAGGCACCAAACAGGAAGTGGAAAGTGCCGCTGTACAAATAGGATATGTGGATCGGCCTACCCACCAAACGGATATGATATTCGTTGGATTAGGTATTCTGATAGGTGGTTTGTTCGGTGCATTATCCATCCACATCGGTGGTGTTCCCATCAGTCTGAGTACGAGTGGAGGCGCATTGATAGCCGGATTATTCTTCGGCTGGCTACGCAGCAAGCATCCTACGTTCGGACGTATCCCCGAAGCTTCCCTGTGGGTACTGAATAATGTAGGGCTGAATATGTTCATCGCTGTAGTGGGAATAGCCGCCGGACCGAGTTTCGTACAAGGCTTCCGGGATGTCGGACTCAGTTTGTTCATTGTAGGTGCCATAGCCACTACCCTGCCGTTGATTATCGGTTTGTTGCTTGCAAAGTACATCTTCAAGTTCCATCCCGCCATTGCCCTGGGGTGCTGCGCCGGAGCACGTACTACAACAGCCGCACTGGGAGCGATACAAGATGCAGTGGAGAGTGAGACGCCTGCACTGGGTTATACGGTGACGTATGCCGTAGGAAATACCTTATTGATAATATGGGGTGTTGCCATTGTGCTCATGGTTTAAACGATAAATCTTCATCAGATGAAGAGCTAATATCTGCGATATGGAGAACTAATATCTGCGATGCAAGAAACTAATCCCCGGAGTGCAAGAAACTAATCCCGGAGATGCATATAATTATTCATACAACAATTGTTGTAAGAAAGTATTATAACTATTGTAAGATAGTATAACAGCTATTGTAAGAAACAATAATAATTATAGTATGAATAATTTCTTGCAACGCAGATATTAGTTTCTTGCAACGCAGAGATTAGTTTCCTGCAGCCGCAAGATTAGTTTACCGCACCCGAAGAATTTATAAGATACAAACTTAAACTTAACAATATGGATACTAAGAATTTTGAAAAGAAAATGGAGACCATCAGCCCATTCGAGCTGAAGAATCAATTGATCGATATGGCTGATGAAAGCCTGAAGAAAACTGCCCGCACCATGCTGAACGCCGGACGCGGTAACCCTAACTGGATTGCTACCACCCCTCGCGAGGCCTTCTTCCTCCTGGGACAGTTCGGACTGGAAGAATGTCGCCGCGTCATGAACCTCCCCGAAGGCATTGCCGGCATTCCCGAAAAGTCCGGCATTGCCTCCCGCTTCGAAGCATTCCTCAAAAAAAACAATACCGCCCACGGCGCCAAACTCCTGGAGCAAACCTATAACTACCTGTTAATGCAACATGCCGCCGACCCCGACTCCCTGGTGCATGAATGGGCAGAAGCCATCATCGGCGACCAGTACCCTGTGCCCGACCGCATCCTGCATTTCACCGAAATACTGGTACAAGATTATCTGTCACAGGAAATGTGCGACAACCGCCCTCCACGCGGCACATTCGACCTCTTTGCCACCGAAGGCGGAACCGCCGCCATGTGTTACCTCTTCGACTCCCTTCAGGAAAACTTCCTGCTGGACAAAGGTGACGGCATCGCCCTTATGGTGCCCGCCTTCACTCCTTATATCGAAATTCCGCAACTGAGCCGCTACCAGTTCAACATGATAGAGCTGCATGCCGACCGTATGACGGACGACGGGTTCCACCTCTGGCAATACAATGACAAGGACATCGACCGTCTGAAAGATCCCTCCATCAAAGCGCTCTTCGTGACCAACCCCAGCAATCCGCCCAGTTATGCCCTCAGTCCGGAGACAATGGCACGCATTGTCAATATCGTGAAGAATGATAACCCGAACCTGATGGTTATCACGGATGATGTATACGGCACATTCAGCCCGCACTTCCGCTCATTCATGGCTGAACTGCCGCACAATACGCTTTGCGTCTATTCCTTCTCCAAATATTTCGGAGCTACCGGCTGGCGTGATGCCGTCATTGCCCTGCACGAAGACAACATTTACGACAAGCAAATCGCTCGCCTGCCGGAAGATAAACGCAATGCGCTGAACCGCCGTTACTCAAGTCTGACCCTGCAACCCGAAAAAATGAAGTTCATCGACCGCATGGTAGCCGACAGCCGACAGGTTGCACTGAACCATACCGCCGGCCTGTCATTGCCTCAACAGATGCAAATGAGTTTATTCGCTTCCTTCGCCCTGCTGGATAAGGAAAATAAATATAAACTGAAGATGATGGAAATCATTGAAAAGCGTCTGCACGCCTTGTGGGATAATACGGGATTCACGTTGATAAAAGACCCGCTCCGCGTAGGGTATTATACGGAGATCGACATGCTGGTATGGGCAAAGAAATTCTATGGAGATGATTTCGTAGAATACCTGAAACGTACCTACAGCCCGCTGAACGTCGTATTCCGCCTGGCGAAAGAAACGTCTCTCGTCCTGCTGAACGGCGGTGGCTTCGACGGTCCGGAATGGAGCATACGCGCCTCGCTTGCCAACCTGAACGAAAAGGACTATGTGGTCATCGGCCAGGGCATCAAGCGGATTCTTGACGAATACGCGAAAAGTTACAAGCTATAAGCTACAAGCTACGAGCTACGAGCTACAAGTGGGCTGCGCTATAATGCCGCAAGGTACTTGTAGCTCGTAACTCGTAGCCCAGTCACTTCTTCCCTATGGGAAGATTATGCGGAAGCGTGTCAACCCATCACTGTACGTGCGTAAAGAGAACGTACACCCATGACGGGTAAGCACCTCGCGAATAAACACCAGACCGATTCCCTGCCCGTTCGGTTTGGTGGAAAAGAAGGGACTGAAGAGCTTTGCTTCAGTCTCTTTTGTTATACCGGGGCCATTATCTACCACTTCAATCGTGGTAGGAGCGATTGTACGGACTACAACCCTACCCTGCTGGATCGTTCCTTCGGGCGCATGTTCGATACTTTCCGCAGCATTCTTGATAATATTCACCAATACCTGTTCCAGCAATGCCGCATCAAAGCGTACCGGTTCCAGCTTCGGATCACATTCCAGCCAGAGAAGAATATTCCGGTCGTTGCACATACCCTCCATAAAGCGTTTACACATGGAGGCCAATTCATTCAGTTTGCCTGTAGCCAAGGTGGGCTCAGGAATTTTCACGACATCGGCAAAACGGGTGATAAAGCGACTCATAGAGAAGCAACGCTCGGTACAAACGCGCATTACATCGCAGATATCCTCCATATCCTCTTCGGTGGAAAGGGCTTGCTCCACGGTATCGAGAGTAGATGTAATACCCGCCGTCGTATTGTTCACCTCGTGCGCAATCATGCGGATCACCTTCTCATACGCTTTCTTTTCAGCACGCATCACCTCGTCCGTCATCTTCTCTATCAGATAGAAAGGATGATGAAAACCTCTGTCGATAAAGGAGGAATGGGTACATTTGTAGATATTCGAGTCATTCAGACGCACTACTGCCGTCTGATCTTTTGAGATATTCGCCAGTTCTTCAGCCAAAGGAGAGTCTATATTCTCTATTTTCTTTCCCATAATCTCTTCCAGACGTACTCCCATCATCTTCAATCCCATCGGATTGAGCTGGGATATTTCACCGTTCAGTGTGGTAATAACAACTCCCATCGGCGAAGCCTGGATTAGCAAGTCCAGAAAATGGTTTTGCTCGCGCAGACGCAAACGTTCGTTCTTCAATTGCTCCATCATACGGTTGAACACATTTACAATGCGGTCCGCCTCGTATTGCCCTACTTTGCTGAGCCTGCTGCTGAAATCCTGTTCGCGCAGCAATTCCATACCGCTGCCGATAATATTCATCGGTTTCACAATCTTACGGTAGAAGATAAACAGGAACACCAGGATAAATGCAATGATTCCCTCTACAATGTAGAGGTGCAACGGCTTCATCCCCTTTGCCAAGTAGAGAAGCACACCACCTAAACCCAGAAGGAAAAGGACAAGTATGGAGAAATAGAACTTTATTCTCACTTTTCTGTGACTGTTATATTAAACTTTTCCAGTCGGCGATAGAGGGCGGCACGACTAATGCCGAGCGTCATAGCTACCTGACTGAGATTTCCCTTATGGCGATCGAGCGCCTGCAAAATAGTCTGACGCTCTATTTCATCCAGCGTCATGCCTGCCAGAGACGATGCGTCCGAAGCCTTCACCGGTTCATCATGGCGCAGATATTGTGCGTCAAAATCCGAAGCATCCAGCGTCGGTTTTCCGCTGACGAGGATCGTACGCTCTACCAAATTCTTCAATTCACGAATATTTCCCGGATAAGGCAAGCGGGAAAGGAAGTTCAGGGCATCTGCCGAGAATTCCGTGCGGGGCAGTCCGTTAAGCTCTGCCTGGCGGTCGGCAAAGTGGCGTGCCAGCAAAGGAATATCTTCACGGCGTTCGCGAAGGGATGGCAACTTAACGGTTATCAGGTTGATACGATAAAACAAATCTTCGCGGAATGTGCGTTCCGATACCATCTTACGGAGGTCGGCATTGGTGGCGGATACCACACGGATATCCGTCTTGCGGGGACGGCTGTCTCCCAGCACTTCAAACGTCTGATCCTGCAATACACGAAGCAGTTTCACCTGGCAGGAAGGATCGAGGTCACCAATTTCATCCAGGAAGATAGTACCCTTGTTGGCAAGTTCAAAGCGTCCTATACGGTCTGTTGTCGCATCCGTAAAAGCCCCTTTCTTATGGCCGAACATTTCGCTTTCAAAAAGGCTCTGCGAGATACCGCCCAGGTTGACCTTTACAAACGGCTGTTTCACCCGCTGGCTGTTGATGTGGATGGCTTCGGCAATCAACTCCTTACCCGTTCCACTCTCACCGGTAATCAGTACCGAGGCATTGGTACGCGCAATGCGTGCCACCGTATTCAGCACTTCCATCAATCCCTGAGATTTTCCGATGATATGGCTGCGGTTCAGCGTCTCGCTCTGTTCTTCCGGTGCATTTTTCGGGACGGCAGTCAGTTCAAGGGCTGTCTCGATGCGTTGCAGCAAAGCGGCATTGTTCCACGGCTTCGTGATAAAGTCGAACGCGCCTGCCTGCATACCCTGCACGGCAAGTTGTATACTCCCCCATGCTGTCATCAGGATAACGGGTACATCGGGGCGGAATATTTTCACTTGCTTCAGCAGAGTCAATCCTTCTTCTCCCGTTGTGGAAAGGGTGAAGTTCATGTCCATCAAAATGAGGGCAGGTGCCTCGGCACGCACCACATCCATTGCTTCGCGCGGTCCGGGAACAGTTTGCGCTTCATATCCTGCACGTTTCAGCATAAAACTGAGGGAAGAACGTACGGCACTATCATCGTCGATTATCAGTATCATAAGATTTCGTTGTTTTATGGTTTGCAAAAATAACTATTTTAACCACAGAGGACACAGAGGACACAGAGTTTTTTCAATATATTTTCTTTACCTCTGTGTTCTCTGTGCCCTCCGTGGTGAAATTATCCTCTCACAATTTCTTCAAAGTCCGCCTCCAGTTCACAATTCCGTTCAAAATCCCAAAGTGTCAGACTGCGGATCTGATAGAAATAGTACCAATAATAATAAAGCTCGGAAATATGTTTCTGTCTTGCTTCATCTTTTGATTTCTGTGCGTCGTTCAGGTCCAGCGTACTGATTTGTCCGATCATAAAGGTTTCCACACTGGTTTTATAACGTTTCTCGGCAATGCCGTCAGCTTCCTGTGCAATACCCAATTGTTGTGCCTGATTATTGAAGTTCGCTACGAGCAGGAAGATATCCTGATTGAAGTCCATCTGTTCCTGACGGATTCTGGAAAGCACCACTTCACGGTTACTCTTTGCCACACGTACTTTTCCTCGGCGTTTTCCCCAGTCCAAGATAGGTACTTTCACACCTACCTGCACAATCTGATTATCAAGCAGCCCCTTGTAAGCGGAAGTCAAATCACGATCCTGCCCTGTATAACCCACACTGGCAAACAGGTCAATGCTGCGCAAATTTCCGCGAGCCGTAGCTACTTCATAGTCCGCTTCCAACTGACGACGACGGATATTCTGTGCAAACGAGTTCCGATCCAGAGCTTTGTTCAATACAAGATTATATTCCATCTTCATATCCGGTGCAGAAGTCGGCAACATCGGATTCAGGCTCTCGTCTTCCGACAAACCGAGGAACGAACGCAACTGGAACATTTTCGCATTCAGGTTACTCTCCGCTTCCGTCACATCCGCCTTGCCTTGCAAAGCATTCAATTTCAACTGCAACAGGTCATTTTCAGAAATCTGCCCCATCTTGCGCTTTGCCACTGCCACTTCATAGAGGCGGTCAGCATTCACTTTATTCTGGTGAGCAGTTTTCAAATTTTCTTTAGCCAGCAGCAGATTGAAAAAATAAGTGATTGTCTTCATCGTCACCTGTTCCGTAGCAGTGATAAAGGCTGCTTTTGCTTCCGCATATCTCACCGGTTCAATACGACGGTTCCATTTTAAGTTGTTCACTCCGAAAATAGGTTGCGACAATTCCAGGCTGACGGGGACGGACATAAACCGTTTATCTCCTCCTGAACCTAATTGCTTGATATATTCAAGAGAAGAGGCCAGTGACAATTTACCGCCCGTAAACCATAAGTTCTGGTCTATGGAGAGCGTTCCGGAAAGTCCCAGCGTATTGTTACGCACGAATGAGTAGGAACCATCCGAGTTTTGATATCTACTGTAAGATTTATTGTAATTGGGTAAAGTACCGTTCAGATTCACTTCCGGTAACAGGTCGGCACGGAAAGTACGATATTCCCAGTATGAAGTCTTCAATTCATTCAGCGCTACGGCGGCATCCACTGACTGGGTACGTGCCAAAGCTATCGCTTCATTTAAAGTGATGAGACGTTCACGTTCGTTTGTCAATGTATCGTTCTGTGCAAAAGCGGCGAACGGAAATAGCATCCAAGCTGCGAGTAAAATATTCCTTTTCATGTTTATCAAAAAATAGTTGTAAACAGAAAAGCAAAGAGCGTGCCAAAGCGCCAGGATGCTTCTGGACAGGGGTGGGTGTTCATTATCGGACAGTGGGGATGTCCATTTCTGAACGGTGAGAGAAATATGAAGTATGAAGTATAAGTATTAAGTATGAAGTATAAGCTGCGCCGTGACTCTGCATAGCTATACTTAATACTTCATACTTAATACTTAATACTTCATACTTAATATTTAGATTAAAGCACTCCCTTCGAACTCGGCAATTCAAAGTGATAGATATCCCTCTTCACCGCCATCTTTATAGCGCGGGCCAGCGCTTTGAAAATACCTTCTATCTTATGGTGCTCGTTCTGGCCTTCCGCTTTTACATTCAGGTTCATCTTGGCAGCATCGCTCAGGGATTTGAAGAAATGCAGGAACATTTCTGTTGGCATCTCACCAATCTTTTCACGATTGAATTCTGCATCCCATACCAGCCAGGGACGTCCGCCGAAGTCCAGGCAAACCTGGCAAAGGCAGTCATCCATCGTCAGGGCATAGCCATAACGCTCGATACCACGCTTGTTGCCCAATGCCTGATAGATGCAATCGCCTAATGCAATCGCAGTGTCTTCTATGGTGTGATGCTCATCTACTTCCAGATCGCCTTTCACATGGATCGTCAGGTCCAGACCACCATGCTTTCCTATTTGCTCCAGCATGTGGTCGAAGAAACCCAGTCCGGTATGGATGTCGCAGGCACCGTTACCATCCAGATTCAGAGACACGAAAATATCCGTTTCCTTTGTTGTGCGGCGTACTTCCGCTTTCCGTTCTCCGGCAAAAAGAAATTCGGCAATTTTATCCCAATCTTTCGTGACAAGGGCACATACCTCTTCCAGACCTTCGCAGGCAGCAGTTCCACCTTCGGATTCCAGCTTCAGCAATACAGTATCATCCTGCAAATAAATAGCCCGGCAACCCAAATTCTTAGCCAGTTCCACATCCGTCGGACGGTCACCGATAACGAAACTTCCGGCAAGATCGTACTCCGGATTATTCAGATACTTCGTCAACATCCCTGTGCGCGGCTTCCGGGTCGGTGCCATATCTTCCGGCATACTACGATCGATGAAGATTTCATCAAACGTAATCCCTTCACCTTCTAGCGTCTTCATCATCAGGTTATGCGCAGGCCAGAAAGTTTCTTCCGGGAAAGAAGCCGTGCCCAAACCATCTTGATTAGTCACCATCGCAAACTCGAAATCCAATTTGCTACGGATAAAACCGAGATTACGCATCACTTTGGGATAAAACTCCAACTTTTCCAGCGAATCCAACTGGTAATCTACGGGCGGTTCAATCACCAAAGTCCCGTCACGGTCTATAAATAATACTTTCTTCATGTACTCAAAAATTGTACTTTGTAAATTATCAGATTATAAATCCCTGCAACGCTTCTATCAGTTTATCATTCTCCATCCTCGTTCCTACCGTCACACGCAAGCAGTTGCCACAAAGCGATATAGAATTACGGTTGCGGACGATGATCCCCTCTCCTACCAGATAATTATAGATTTTCACCGCATCCGTCACCCGTGCCAGGAAGAAATTGGCATCAGACGGAAATACTTCCACCGTCAACGGCAGTTCGGAAAAACGTTTCTCCAAATCCTCGCGTTCATCTTTCAGCCTCTTCACCCAACGCTCTATCTCATAGTACTTATGCAACATCTCTATTGCCTGTTTCTGAGTCAGTTGGTTCACATTATAAGGGTACTTTATCTTGCTCAGGATACCGATGATTTCCGTAGAAGCAAACGCCATTCCCAGGCGGATAGCCGCACAGCCCCATGCTTTAGAAAAAGTCTGGAACACAACAAGATTCGGATATTTATCTAAATCCAGCAAGAACGACGGGGATTCTGAAAAGTCACTGTATGCCTCATCCAGTATCACCAGCCCTTCAAACTCACGCAGCAACTTCTCTATCTCACTGCGCAACAGATCGTTCCCCGTAGGATTATTAGGCGAGCACAGGAAAATCAGCTTCGTCCGTTCATCCGCAGCTGCCAGCAACTTGTCTGCCGAGAACTGGAAATGCTCGTTGAGCAGGACTTTGCGATACTCCACATTATTCACATCAGCACATACCTGATACATGCCGTAAGTGGGATCGATAGCCACCACATTGTCCACTCCCGGCTCACAGAAAGCACGAAAGACCAGGTCGATAGCTTCGTCGCTACCATTGCCCAGGAAAATATGCTCGGGAGACACCTTCTTTATCTTGGAAAGTTCCGTTTTCAGTTCCCACTGCATCGGGTCGGGATAGCGGTTGTGCGGCAGGTTGTACGGGTTCTCGTTCGCATCGAGAAATACCGATGCCGTTACACCTTTATATTCATCACGTGCCGAAGAATAAGGTTTCAACTTCCAGATATTCGGACGGGTCAGTTCTTGCAATGTTTTCATGATCTATAATATGATAAAGTATTGAACACTAATTACGCGAATTACACAAATTTCATCTTTACCCTTATTCGTGTAATTCATGTAATTTGTATTCTATATTGTTTTTAATCTCACTGTTACCGCATTTTTATGCGCATCCAGATGTTCGTTCGCCGCCATCTCTTCAATAGCAGGGCCGATATTCTTCATACCTTCCGAACGGATTTCCTGGAACGTAATCTTGCGGATAAAACTATCTAGGCTCACACCGCTATAAGCTTTCGCATATCCGTTCGTCGGCAAGGTATGATTCGTTCCCGAGGCATAGTCTCCCGCACTTTCCGGTGAGAGTGATCCCAAGAAAACGGAGCCCGCATTCACCACAAGTTCTGCCACCTGCATATAGTCCGCAGTTTCCACAATCAGGTGTTCGGGTGCATATTCGTTCGTCAGTTCGATGGCCTCTTCCATATCCTTCACCACAATAAGCTTACTGTTGGCAAGAGATTTCTCCGCAATTTCCTTACGGGGCAGAAGTTCCAACTGACGTTCTACTTCCTCTTTCACAGCCTGTTGCAAAGCCTCCGAAGTGGTAATCAGCATCGCCTGACTATCCACACCGTGTTCAGCCTGGCTCAGCAGGTCCGCAGCTACAAATACCGGATTCGCCGTTTCATCCGCCAGCACTTCCACTTCCGATGGACCGGCAGGCATATCAATCGCCACATCACGCAGACTGACCAACTGTTTCGCTGCCGTCACATACTGGTTTCCCGGACCGAATATCTTGTAAACCTTCGGCACGCTTTCCGTTCCATAAGCCATCGAAGCAATAGCCTGTACGCCACCTGCCTTGAATATCCGGCTCACCCCCGCCACCTGTGCGGCAAAAAGAATAGCAGGATGCACCCTTCCTTCTTTATCTGGCGGTGTGCAAAGCACAATCTCCTTACAACCCGCAATCTTCGCAGGCACAGCCAGCATCAGCACCGTAGAGAACAGAGGAGCCGTTCCTCCGGGAATATACAATCCCACCTTTTCAATAGCCACCGCCTTTTGCCAACACGTCACGCCCGGCATGGTTTCCACCTTCTTACCCTCAAAGTGCTGTGCAGCATGAAAAGTCTCTATATTCTGTTTAGCCAGACGGATAGCTGCCTTCAGCTTTTCATCCACCAGCGTCTCCGCTTCTTTCAGCTCCGCCTCCGTCACCGCCAGCGATGTCAGCTCCACCTTATCAAACTTTGCCTCCATCTCCAGCACCGCACGGTCACCGTCCGACTTCACGCGGTCTATAATCTCCCGCACCGTATCGAACAGATTCTCAGTATTCATCACCGGACGTTTCAGTATTTCCGCCCATTGTGATCTATCCGGATTATTAATTAATTTCATACCCTATTCCATTTTTTATATTCATTCTACACCATCACCCCGAATGGTCCCCCGGCCTCACTGTAGGAGCGTCAAACGCTGAAAATGCTACCGGAGTAGCTCCGGAAGTGCAGCCTTGAGTTTTTCTTTTGGTATCTTTTCTTTTGTCTCAAGACAAAAGAAAAGTACATCACAATATCATTTTTTCAATCGGCAACACCAAAATTCCCTCTGCCCCCAGCGACTTCAGCTTTCCGATAATTTCCCAGAAGCACTTTTCATCCAGCACTGTATGTACCGAGCACCAACCCTCCTGTGCCAACGGCATCACCGTCGGGCTCTTCATACCCGGAAGCACCTGGATAATCTCTTCCAAACGTTCTTTCGGTGCATTCATCAGCACATACTTCTTATCTTCCGCCGTCTTCACAGCATCCATACGGAAAAGCAACTCTTTCAAGATTTCCTTTTTCTCGTCACACAGATTCCTGTTACCAATCAGCAGTGCTTCCGATTTCATCACCACTTCCACTTCTCTCAACCGGTTACTCACCAGCGTAGAACCCGAACTAACAATGTCAAAAATCGCGTCCGCCAGTCCGATGCCCGGTGCCACTTCTACCGAACCCGTAATCACGTGTATCTCCGCACTCACATTCTGTGTTTTCAGGAATGTACTGAGGATACCCGGATACGACGTCGCAATCTTCCGTCCTTCAAACCACTGTACACCCGGATATTCGATATCCTTCGGAATAGCCAGTGACAAGCGGCATTTGCTGAATCCGAGACGCTTTACAATTTCTGCATTTTCATTCTTCTCCACATATTCATTCTCGCCTACGATACCTATATCCGCCACACCTGTTGCCACTGACTGCGGAATATCATCATCACGCAAAAATAATACCTCTACAGGAAAATTAGACGATTGTACCAGCAGTGAACGTTTCACCGCATTCAATTTGATATCCGACTCTCCCAGAAATGACATCGTCTCGTCATAAAGACGACCTTTAACTTGTACTGCAATTCTTAATAACATAATCTTATTTATAATTTTACGATTTAACTACTCACAAAAACTAAACTAGACTTAACTAAACTCTTGAAAACAAAAAACGAGGCTTGCCATTATCCGGCAAGCCTCGTCGTTTATATGTTTATTCATTATGCACATACAATCATACGCCTACCGATTATTCGTCAGGTAATGATGATGGTGATGATGTGCAACAATATTTTTCATACAATTCTTTTGTTTTGATGCGACAAAAGTAAACTATCCGTTTGAAACTTCCAAAGATTTATCACAAAAAGTTTCGTTTTCCTATCATTTTCTTAGTTTACGTTACAAGTCACACTGATTTGTACAGACCAATTTATTATAGTGCAGAAATGAAACAAATGATAAATGAGATTTTAGACACGGATTACACTGTTGTTTTTATATACTGCAACAGTGTAATCCGTGTCTAAAATATATTCATAACTGGTGCAGACATGAATCAATAGATACGCGGACGACGCGGATAAGGCGGACGAACGCGGATTAAAAAAGCTGCGCTATACTATTAATAAATTAAAGTCCGCGTTCGTCCGCCTTATCCGCGTCGTCCGCGTACCCATTTGATTCATAACCCTATAATAGTGAGCAAACTTAAATCAGCGGCAAAATCTCCTCCTTCTCCACATCGCAGTGATGAAAGTGCATTTCCTGTTCCGCCTTCTCCTTCGGGAAAGTGAAATAAGTGCATACCGCCTCCGAGCACACCTCTCCCGCCTCATTATAAAGTTTCGCGTCGATAATCACGATATTCCGCTTCTGCTCGCGTATGGAAGCCCTCAACACGACGTGCGAGTCTGTAGTCGACACCGGTTTACGAAAACGAGTTTCCATCTTCGAGGTCACCCCGCTTGTCTGCAACTTACGCACTACCACCCATCCGCAAATTTCATCCAGCAGCACCGACTGAATGCCACCATGCAACGTATTCAGCCAACCCTGATACTCAGGACGCGGCTTCCAGATGCTCACCACCTCGTCGCCATCCTCATAAAACTCCATTTTTACACCGGACTCATTATTGGGAGCACAACCGAAACAATTGTATCCTTCCAAATCTTTCCATGGGTTAATAATCTTCTTCATACAATTTCGTTTTTATTATAAATGGGTATGCGGACGACGCGGATAAGGCGGACGAACGCGGATTTTTATTCATCAATTATAATATGTATATTCACGTTCTTCGTACACCACAGGCACATCGTTTATATACTTGATTCTAATTTTCCAGTTTCCCTGATTGTCATTATGGAATTTATAGACGTATTTCACTTCTTCGGTTTGCCCTTCCGGACGCTCTGTTCCGGAAATCAGTTCCCCTTTGGTATTGTACCGGTACGTATGCTGGCTTTGAGACGTACCATCCGGTGAAAGATATTCCTCGAACACAACACGTCCCTGAAAATTATAGCCTCTCCGGACAGAGCCAACCAGATCAACTCCTTCGGGTTGCAACAGCACTTGCCGCTCTATTTGTTGCCCATAGGAATCATACATATAACGGAATTCACTACATTTTGTTCCATTCGTCAAGTAACCGGCTTCCTGTACCATATTACCTTCTATGTCGTAGCGAAATATATCCCGTTGCATAATTTCACCCTTATCATCCAATATCGAACAATGTCTGAGACGTCCCTCTTTGTCATATCCATAATTCTTGTTTACCGTCAGCACCCCCGCCGGTGTATAATGGCTTTCTTTCAACAAATTCCCATTTTCATCATACTCATACTGAATCTTCTCCCGGCATACTCCCTCTTCTGTGAACCGTTCTTCTTTCATTTTCCGTCCGTTTTCACTAAACTCGTAAACAAAGAACTGTCCTTTCTTCTCTCCCTTATCCACCGCCTGCGGACCTTTGGCGATAGCAACGTACGACCTTTGCTGTACCTTCTTCACTTTACCGCGCACAGGTATTTTCTCCCAGTCATTTCCACCGTCTGCATACTCTATATCCCTGCGGATAATGAAATTCGGTTCTCCATCCTCATTGCAACCTTCAAAACGCTCTGTCCAGTTACCCGCTTCATCTATCTTCCGAATCGGATTCTTCTGATTATCATCTTTTACCACCCGCATCTTCCCAAACCGTAGTGCACCCATTCTTTTCAGAGTCAGTGTATCCCAACTTTCAACCCGGTATTCTCCCACACGTTCCATATTCCCATCCGGACCATCTATCAGGATTACTTTCTCCGGCATTCCCTCCGCATTGTACAACACTTGTCTGCCCCATGACCTATTTTTCACATAGTCTTTGGAGTACTTTTTCAGCACCTTTCCCGCTTCATCGTACAACGCAGAAACAATCTGAAGCGTATCTTCCTGCCCGTTCATAGAGACAATGCTATTCAGACGCCCCTTTTCATCGTACGTATAATTCCAGCAATCACTGACTCCCCTGTCCGCGGTCGCATAAATCTCGCGCGACACCTGTCCGGCAGGGTTATACACATACACCAGCTTGCCATGCGGACTGCCATCCGGCTTCAGTCTGTTCTCTACCATCTTACGGCCTTTACTGTCGTACTTCACGAATGTGATATAATCCACCACCTTGCCGGTCACCCACGCAGTGTCCTTCAGTAACGGCTCATACACCACTGTACGTATGTTCTTAATGCCCGGCTGATCCTGGGCGCGAAGCGCAGCCGAACCGGCTGCCAACAGAAGAAACAAACTAAATATTTTACATCTCCCTGAGATAAATCTGTGTCTCATATCCAATAGTGTTTTTCAATAACGTTGCCACAAATGTAACAATACTTCGGCACGCACAAAAAAAGACGGGAAGTTTTTTACTCCCGCGCCTCCGCTTTTACTTCAAAACAAGAATGATGGACTAATTTCTACAATCCTATTCAATTTCTTCATTCCGAGCATTCCAAACTAACAGTGCCAACAATACTGATAATACCGCCGCACCAATCCAAAACCAATTGATATACGTAAAATCATAGACATCCGCCCCATTCACCACCGTCTTATTTCCTTCTATCAACACACCACTCATCACATCCTGCAATCCGGCACCTATATAACTGGCAATCCCTACTACTCCCAGTGTCGCACCTGAAGCATTACGCGGAGCAATATCGACCGCCATCAGTCCACCCAGGAAACACAGTAACACACCAATACTTGTTCCAAATAAAATCATAGCCGTCACATCTACCCAAGTATGTACACCGGGAATAAGCAGGAACAGACACAAAGCGGCTACATTCATTAATCCAAAAATCAATGCAGGCACATTGCGACGCCCACCGAACAGTTTATCTGATATGAATCCGGAAAAGACTGTACCAACAATGCCGCAAACCGAATTGATCGAAATAATAAAGCTGGCATCCAAAGTAGTATATCCCTTCTCCGCCTCCAGATAAAACACTCCCCAACTATTCACTGCATAACGGCTGATGTACATAAAAGCACTGGACAAAGCCAGTATCCAGATAGCAGGCATCAACTAAACCTGTTTTTGCGCTTTATTGTAATCAGCAGCTTCCGCAGCATTCATTTCTTTTTTCTCTCTCGGCTGATTCATCGCCGGCAGTCCTTCACTCTGCGGAGTATCATGAAGGAAACGCCATATAATCAATGCTCCGATAAGCCCCACGAGACCTGCGCCCAGAAAACCATACCTCCATCCCAGAACACTAACCACAGAAGCAACGATGATGAAAGTCAAAGCCTCTCCTATGTTATGACTGGCAGACCAAAATCCATAGAAAGATCCACGCTCTTTATCACTAAACCAACGGGAAAGCCCCACTACACACGAAGCAGCTCCCATAGACTGGAACCAACCACTAATCCCCCAAAGAATGGCAAACAAGATAAATGAGTTGGTAAATCCCAAACATAGATTAACCAATGCAGTAACCAATAAACCGGTAGTCATGAAACGGTTTATATTACTACGATCAGCGAGAAATCCATTTGCAAATTTTCCGATTGCATAAGTAAAGAAAAGCACAGAACCAATAATTCCTAATTCAGTTTCCGAAAAAATTCCCTCATCCACAATAGGCTTCTTCATTACATTCAGGCTCAACCGACAGACATAATACAAACCATACCCAAAGGTTGCAGCCAAAAAAGTAGACCATTGCAAATGCTTCAACCGTTTCTTCTGTTCGGACAAAGACTCTCCGTTACAAGGTCTCGGCATTGAGACCCTGTAAAAATTAATAATATATTTCAGCATATTCTTGTGAGGTTAATCGTGAAGCTTCTTTGCTTTCAGATATTCCAGTAATAGTGCAGGACGATCTGTCTGAATCAGTTTAGCTCCTTGTCCAATGATCCATCCCCAACTCTCCCCCGGTTGTTTCAACTCTACAGCAAGATCATCATCATGGCCACCACAAAGTTCCGGCCACAAACTATTTATAAAAATCTTAGCACCACTATCACGTACTTTCTTTATCAGTCTATGCACCTCCGGACCGTCATTATCAAATACCAATTCAAAAGCCTGGGGTTTCATGTGTTCTAAATAACCGTCAACAATCGCTTCAGCACCTTCCTTATGTAAATCGATCACAGGCATGAAAATCATCTTATCCAATACTTCACCATTCTCAGCTTTCACCTGACCATAAGGCAACCCGGCTTTCATTATACACTGATGCACAGTACCTGTTTTTTCAAGAATAGCGTATGCCTCTTTAAAATAATCATACCCTTTATCAACATTCACCATAATTTTATCTTTACATAACTTCATCACTTCTTCAAAAGTAGGTATCAAGTGCCGAGTTTTATGTCCGGCTCCATTTCTCATACGGAACTGACGCAACTCTTCCAACGTATAATCTTCCGGTTTACCTTTACCCGTAGTAGTACGGTCAATAGTTTTATCATGCATCAAGATAAGATGCCCATCTTTAGTACGCTTCAAATCAATTTCAACCATATCCACTCCCATATCAATGCAATTTTGAATGGCTTGCAATGAGTTTTCTGGAGCATTACGCCAATCTGCACGGTGCGAAACCACCAGAATTGATTTTTCAGCAGGTTCATTAAATGCTTTATGAATCCGTTCAGCCGGATTTTGCCCCCATAAAGCAACTGTACACAACAACAAGAGGCAACTCAATGAAAATAGATTCCTTCTCATAAATTTTATTATTTATTTCATACATTCAAATAGATCCGATTCATAGATGACATGGCTTTCGGATATGGGAACTGCATCATCAAAAACATACATACGATATTTGTTACCTCCCGGATATACACGCACCATTATATGCCCCTGATGGGATGCCATTCTGTCAACCAGATCACCGATAACAATTTTAGTAGCCGGATGCATATTCGTGGAAAAGATCTTTCTCTCTTCCGGATAAATTTCTTTAGAGAATAGACGATACAATACCGTATGATTAGGATGCAGAGCATCCCAAGTAGACATTATGACATTCTTAGGTGATAAATTCCGGAGAAAATTTTCATTAGTCCCATCCTCATTGCCATGATGATTTAATACCGCCACTTCTACTTTGCCTACCACATCAGAAACCGGGGTCTCAATATCATGCCACTTAGGACGTCCCGGACGGGAAAAGCCTGGTATATCCCCTCCTGTATAGTAATCAAATGCACCATAACTCAACTTTATCACACAGCTATACATATTTTCTCTGGGCATTTCACTTTTTGAATAGTTGCCTTTATCAGAAAATAATGAGGTAACTCCTGTATCTCCATCCCAAACCTTACCATTAGCATATACATTACGCACACTAAATGAATGATATTTTTCCGGTTCATTGCGTAACACAAATTGCTTGCACGATCCCACATTAAAGGTTACACGTTTAGTGCAGTCAGAGATTGATTTTACGAAATTACGATAGTTCATATAGCAAGAATCTTTATCGGAAGGAGGCATAAAGTCATCTCCTCTGTCCACGATTACTTTAGCAGGAAAATTCCGATATACCTCGGAAATCCCAGTCAGATAATACCTGCCTTTACCCTCTTTCTTATGCAACCAACTACCGATATGGTCTGAATGATAATGCGTCAAAAGATAATAATCAATGTTCTCTTTGTCTTTAGGTATAAAATAGCGGATATAATCTGCAATCCACTCACCAGCTTTCTTGGTATCATCAGGTTTTGCAGCCACGACTCTCGCTCCAATTCTATTATTCTCTCCGGCATCAATCAACAGAGTAGTTCCATCCGGCAAAATACAAAATGTACAATCCCCTCGTCCTGTATTTACATGATGGATATCCATATATCCCTCTTTCCACCGAGGCAACTCCTGTGAGAAAGCACAGTCAGCCACCAAGGCAAACAACAATCCCCAAATATATTTCATGTTTCATAGTTTTAGAGGGATGCCTGAGAGGCAATACTTTCAGGCATCCTCACTCAATAAATACTCAGATTAGTTATATCCCGGATTTTGAGGGAACGTTTCCGGATTGTCAATCAAATCAACCTCTGTTTTCGGAATCGGATATAAATAGTCATTCTTTGTTATTGTGAAACCAACCTTTGACATAGCTTCTATCGCCGTATCTGTACGGATCAAATCAAACCAACGATGCAGTTCGAACGGGAATTCCAAACGGCGTTCTTCCAATACAGCCTTGCGGAAAGCACTCTGGTCTTTCAAATCCGTCACTTTATATTCCACTGCATTTGCACGCTTACGAATCAAATTCAAGTAACTCAGTGCCTTACTTGATTCAGAGTTTTCATAGGCTACTTCATTATGAGCCTCAGCACACATCAGCAATACATCCGCCCATCTCAATAATGGCAAGTCAAATCCAACCTTTGCCGTAGTAGCGTCAAACGTATCATAATACTTAGCTATTACATTATTGTTAGCATCCACCTTTTTATATTCGATCATGGCTTTACGATCGTCCGTATTTCCATAAGATTCTAAGAGTTTGCTATCAATAACCGATTTATCCTTAAAGTAATCGTTGTATCCATGTCCTTCCCCAAGAACTGATTTTGAATATCGTACAGCGAACAGAATTTCTTTATTCATCTCCTGGTTTACATCAAAAACATCAGCAACGGTGTTCTGCAAACCATATTTAGATGAATAATCTTTGACTATGTTATCCAGCAAAGTCGCTGCTGCCGACCACTTTTGTTGTGTCAGATAAGCTTTTGCCAATAATGCTTTTGCAGCTACGGAAGTGGCTCTTCCCAGATTGTCATCATCATAAGCAGAAGTAAGCATACCGGATGCAGCCTCCAAATCCTCTTCTATAGCTCTATAAACATCTGCCACTGAACTACGTCCATACCCCTTAGCCTCAATAGCGGTCACCGGTTTCAGGATCAGAGGTGCAGCTCCCCAAAGACGAACAATATTGAAATATGCTAAAGCACGTAAAAACATAGCTTCCCCTTCATACTGCTTTTTCAACGCGGCATCTGTTACCACATCTATACTTGCAAGTACATTGTTACATCTGTATATCTGGTTATATAATTCTTTCCATGCATAGCGAACGACATTATTTCCGGATGTAGCAGTAAAATTATCAATGAAGTAGAACATACCGGCTGCTCCACCGGGATTAATATCTTCCACATTATCAGATCTTAGCTCCATGAGGGAAATGAAATATTCGCCATATTGATAGGTCCCCTGCAAGGAACCATAACAAGCGGACAATGCAGAATTTATATCAGAAGTATTTTTATAGTAATTTGCTGAAGAAGCCTCAGATATAGGTGTCAAGTCCAGAAAATCACTACAGCTGGTAAGCAACAGAGATGCAAAAGCTACAATATAATATTTAATTTTCATATCTTGATTATTTAAAAGGTTACGTTTAATCCGAATACAAATGATTTAGACAGAGGATATGTACCATAATCGATACCAGGAGTCAGTGAACCACCTTTCATATTCACTTCCGGATTGTATCCGCTATATTTGGTAAAAGTGAAAGGATTCTGAGTAGAGAAATAAACTCTTGCCCGGCTTATTCCTACATTGGTAAGCAATGATTTAGGCAGCGTATATCCAAAAGTGATATTCTTAATTCTCATATAAGAACCATCTTCAATATGCCAGGTAGAAGTAGTACCATTCATACCCGTTGCACTTCTGTTTGCACGAACTACATAGCCGCTACCCGGATTACTTTCTGATTGCCAGCGATTCAAAGCATCGACCTGACAGTTATTTCCTCCTTCCATATTATCAATGTAGCGACGGAATATATTGGCAATCTTATTACCTTGTACACCTTGCAGGGCAATAGAGAGATCAAACCACTTATATTTCAACTCTGTAGAGAAACCATACGTGAACTTCGGCATGTAATTTCCTGTAATAGTACGGTCGTTCTCGTCAATCTCCATATTACCGTCCATATCTTTGAAACGGAAGTCTCCCGGTTTCGCACCACTGACATAAGCATATTTACGTTGGCTCTTATCCGGATTCTTCGAGTTATCAATCTCTGTCTGATTAGCGAATACACCATCCGTAACCAAGGTATAATAGTTACCGATAGGCTCTCCGACTTTAGTAATGAAAGTCACACTCTCGGAAGTAGTTATCATTTCATCAACACCACCGAGGTCTTTCACTTCATTCCGGTTGGCAGAGATATTAAAGCGATTGTTCCATGTAAAATCTCCCCAAGAATTTGTAGTAGAAATAGCGAATTCGACACCCTTATTATTTACTTTTCCGATATTCATAGGTACTGTACTGAAACCGGAAAACTCGGCAACCGGTACATTCAGTAGCATATCAGTTGTATTACTGTTATATAAATCCAGTTCTAAAGTCAACATATTAAACAGTCCTATTTCCAGACCCAGATTGAACATAGCTGTCTTCTCCCAACCTAAATCAGGATTTCCAGCTGTTGCAGGACGTAAACCGCTGGCCAAAGTGCCGTCAGCTTTTCCAAACACATAATTGTCTTCCGATAACGTAGCATAATACTCGTAATTTCCAATATTAAAATTACCACTGATACCGTAGCTCGCACGCAATTTCAAGGAAGTAAGCCATTTTATATCTTTCATAAAATCTTCTTCACTGATATACCATCCGGCAGAAGCTGACGGAAACATACCCCAGCGGTTATTCTTTCCAAAACGGGAAGATCCATCCACACGAGCAGCAGCCGATAGTAAATATTTACCCTTATATGAATATTGCACACGTGCCAATGCCGATAACAACGACCATTCGTAAGCGGTTGCACTCCAGCTTGTAATAGCTGATGCTGCATTCATGGTATGTACCAAGTCATTAGGATAACCATTACCGGCCAGCAATGAAGTGTTCACAGATTCTTTCTGTGCAGTCCATCCGGCTATGGCAGACAAATTATGTACATCCTTAATGACTGTAGTATATGACAATGTATTTTCCCATACCCAGTTCAGCATATTCTTATCACGCTTCGACCCTTCCGGTACTGAAGGCGGAAGTCTGTCTAAAGAAGTTGGCAAAGTGGAAGGTCTATAATAAGAACGGCTGTAGCTGTTGAAATCCACACCGAAACTTGTCTTGAATTTCAGATTCTTATAGAGTTCATATTCCCCATAGACATTCCCCATAAAACGGTAACGTTTCATCTGATCTTCCTTTTCGTCTGCCAAAGCTACAGGATTTACAATCTGCGGATGTTTATACTGCCAGTTCCATTGATCAAAATTATAAGAACCGTCGGCATTGTACACCGGCATAGTGGGTGACATGGCCAAAGCAGAAGCAACGATTGTCTCTTCTTTATATCTGTCCTCGGTAGGAACGATGTTATACACAGAATAATTAAAAGACAGATTAGTCCCGAAGGTGAATTTCTTATAATTAGCATCGACTTTTCCTCTGGCTCCCATCTGTTCAAAATCCGAACCGATAACAATACCCTGCTCTTTCATGTAATTACCGGAAACAAAATATCTGGCAGCTTTGTTTCCTCCGGACAGAGAAAGATTATGGCTTGTGACGATTCCTGTTCTCATAACTTCGTCTTGCCAATCCGTATTCGTCAGTCCGGTTTCACCATTGATATATGGCATTATTTCGGGAGGTAGCAAATAAGCCTGATTGATAACATCCGGTTTCTTCCCCAACTTCTGGTTACGAACTTCATTAGAGTCGTTGATACTTCCTTCAAGACCTTTACTTTCCAGCAAATCAAGATAAGCATTGTTGTGTCCGTCATAGGAGAGCCAAGCATATTCATACGCATCCAGCATATCTATCTTTTTAGTACGTTGCTGGAAACCTACATATCCATCATATTGCACGGTAGGCTTCATATCCTTGCCTTCTTTACCTTGCTTAGTAGTAATAATAACTACACCATTTGCACCTCTTGATCCATAAATGGCTGCCGCCGAAGCATCTTTCAAAACTTCAATGGACTCAATGTCATTCATATTAATGGAACTCAAAGGAGACACATTCTGTCCTGTACCATTTCCTGCTTCACCGGACATGGGAAAACCATCTACCACATACAACGGTTCCGTACCGGCAGTAATACTACCACTACCTCTTACCTTAATAGATAATCCTCCACCAGGGATACCATTCGGTTGTGAAACCTGCACACCGGTCATCTTACCGACAAGCGCCTGATCCACACTAGAAACTGGAACTGCCAATTCACTCGCTTTCATTGAGGAAATAGAAGTGGTTACATCGCGTTTACGTTGTACACCGTATCCCACCACTACGACTTCATCCAACATTTCGCTATCTTCCTTCAAAGTGACATTCTGTAAGGCTTTGTCATTAGCTTTAAATGTCAATGTCTGGTAGCCAATGAATGAAATGGTTACTTCTGCATTTTCCGGAACATTGGCTAAAGTATATTCACCGTCAATGTTTGTAATTGCCCCCAATGTCGTTCCTTGTATTGCCACACTCGCCCCAATCACCGGTTCACCGTTTTCATCAATGATCTTTCCGGTGATTGATCTTACTTTTGTTTGGTCATCACCCGGTATTAGCTTTTTGAGAGAAATCACAATCATCTTATTCTTTAGATTCACCTCCAATGATTTGTCAAGGATAGATGACAATGCCTCTACGACGGGAGTATTTTCAAAAGTCACATTAACCTTTTTATTCTCGTTTATTTCGTTTTTCTGATAGATAATGGACAGCCCTGTTTGACTCTCTATTTCCTTCAATACAGTTTTCAATGTTTGTTCCTTAAAAACTTTGCTGACTGTCTGGGCATTTACAGACAATGAACCCAAACTGAGCAAAAGCAAAAGGAATAAGCATAGAATTGATTTTCGGTTGTTCATAGCTTTTTCTTGATTTAATTAGTTGTTACAAAATTGATTTTATTCTCTGATATATATATCCTTTCCTCTACGTTCGACGGTTATCGGGATGATCTCCTGTAAAGCAGCCATCACCTCTCCTATCGTCTCACGGTTTCTTAATGAAATGCGGAAGCGTTTGGCACCTACTTGTTCCGATTCCAGACTGATATTGACGTCATACTGGCGGGACAACTTCGCTACCAGTTCTTTCAACGTAATATCCTCAAATTCAATTCGATTCTCCGACCAGGCTTTCCATTGCTTCACATCATTACGGGTACGTGTGATTTTTCCGGTAGCCATATCCAACTTTACAAATTCACCGGGTATCATCTCTATTCGCTGTTCCCCACGATGGATTTCTACAATTCCTTCCATCAGTGCCGTAGTGACAACTGAGTCTTCAGGATAGGCGGAAACATCGAATTTAGTTCCTTTTACTACTACATCATATCCGCAGGTTTGCACGGTGAATTTGGCTTTATCCTTCTTTGTGACTTCAAAATAAGCCTCACCGCTAAGTATTACTTTACGATTCCGCTCGTTGAACTTATCCGAATACTTCAGTACGGAACCGGCATTCAGCCATACCACTGTACCATCTGCCAAAGTCATCTTACTCTTTTCTCCGTAGGGAGCTTCGAATACGAAATAATCTTCAGTAGAAGATAAGGAAGCAATGTTCCAGATGCCCAACGTAGCCCCTGCAGTAAGCACCACGATGGCGGCTACGGCAGCCACTCTGCGCCAGAAGCTGAAATTGCGACGGGGCAACATCGGCATAATAGCCTCTTGCGTACGAAGACGGCGTTGCAGACGTTGCCATTCTTGCATGGTCTGTTCGTCTCCTTCATTAGTAACCTTCCATTCTTTTTCCCACTGGCGAAACCGCAGGCGGTTTTCCTCCGCTTGCTCAATATAGTTGAACAAGAGTTTCTCTTCTGCCTTTGAAATTTGTCCTTCAAAGTAGCGGATCGCCAATTCGTGAATGTTTGTTTCTGTTTTCATAAATTCTCTTTCTATAGGATGTAACAACTAATTTTAATTCTACCCAACCCCGGAAAAAGAAAAAAGCAGAAAATTATCAGTTTTCTACTTTTTCTCTTCCTGGTTATTCTGTTTATTCGTTCATAATCACCCAAGCTAAGACCATTATATAAATGTCTACCGGATACTTATCCTTGAAGTGACGTTCAAAAAGGGCAAGGGCTTTAGAAATATGTTTCTCCACGGCTGTAGTGGATATTTGTAGTTTATCGGCTATCTCCCTGTTCTTGAGATGTGTGAACCGACTCAGCAGGAAGACTTCGCGGCAACGTTCAGGCAGCTGACCTATGACGAGCTTGATTTGCTCCTGCAATTCATCATAGAGAAGTTTATTGTCTGCATCAAAGGTGAAGTCGGTATAGTAAAGCCGTTCTTCCCCGTCAATGGATGCCAGGTACTCAATCCGGTGCTTCTCTACAATGGATACGTGTTTCAGGTAGTTCAGGCATCCGTTGCGCACCATTGCAAACAGCAAAGAAGTTATGGAGACCGACGAAAGTAAGTCTCTCTTCTCCCAGAACTTCAGAAAACATTCCTGAATAATATCCCGAACGATTTCTTCATCTTCAATAAAGCGAACAGCATATCCACGCAAACGCGGAAAGTAATTTTTAAACAGATAAACGAATGCTTCTTCGTTTCCCCGTTTTATCTCCTCCAATAAATAGCTATCATCTGAAAAATCAGCCATATTCTTTTCCATGCTTATATTTTAAGGAACAAAGATTGTTAGAAGTGAATAATTAGGTTTTGCAAACCTATTAAAATTTTGTTCCAATACAAAATGAAAAAGAGATTGTTTTTTATTCGCTTACTGATTTTGAAGAATTGAGCAGAAAATATTTTTTATAAAATCATTCATTTACCTTTATATCATAAAAAAGAAATATAACAATTATAAAATAAAACTATCCTACAGAAAACAGATAAGGTCTTTAGGAGGTAAATTCTGAGTGTTAGCGTTTTATCCCCAAAAGGAACAAGTCTCATTTTACAATTATATTGTAAACACTCACAAAGACAATATATTATGAATAAGCTTAATAATTATTTTAGTCGAACCACCTCCCCTAAAGCACTATTGTGTATTTGAGCATTCGGAGCATATTTATCAATTAAGGCACGAACTATTATTCTTTCAGCGTCAGAAGCAGATGGGCTCAACGTAATCTCCATTTTGTCTAAAACCTCATCTTTAAGTTTCATATCATAGTATGTAAAAGGCAAAGGTTTATTTCCCAAAAGGCAATGCATAACTATGCTGGAAATATCTGGATTTGCACCCTCTAACATAGGGTTAAATGGAAGTATATAAAGTACAAATCTTGTTTCATTTTGAAATTCCCAACGTTTATTTTTATAATAGCCAAAAAGCTTCATTTGCATATTCATATTTCCATGTCCATCTTTAATATTAGTTAGCTGAATGGCATCTTTGGTGTATTGAAAAACATCATCTACATACTTTATGCGTCGATAAAATAAATCATTATCGTAGTCTAATACAGGGAGAATCCAAAAATCTGAATGAGCCAAATCTTCCGGAGGGATCTTTGTTATGATAAAGCCTTGTGGCTTTAAACCTCCAAAATCTAAATTAGATATGATATACTCTTGAAACATTTCTCTCTCCATTGAAATTCGGATACCACCAAAATCGCCACCATACATTTTCCAAAGAGGAATACTTTCATCTGAATTCTCCGTCCAACATGAAGCAAATACATATTTGCAAAAGCAAATTCCCAATGATTCAGTATTACCTTCTTCAAGGTCATCTACTTTATCAAGACGATTAAATCTAATAGTTTTATTTTTTAGAATCATTGCTAATGATTCTAAGTTTGTATAGTGATATATTTTCATACTTATATTGTTTTATATCTTTTATATCTTAATAAATCTCTCTTATTACCCCCCTTCAACTCATCTTCCAAATTAATATTCTAACTGATTGAAATATAGACCAAATACAGCCTGTATGTGCATATGGTATCCTTCTTTATCTGTTATTATTTTCCTGGCTATATAGATTTATACAGACATTTATCCCCCTCTCAACTCCCAATGCCCCGACTTGTTAGAGCCAACACGTTTGATTAGCCCTTTCTCCTTTAATGCTGCCATAATACGTTCACCTTGTCGTAAGGAAACCGAAAGCGATTCTGCAATCTCTTTTGCAGTGATTCGGTTATTTATCCGGATAAGCTCTAATACACGTTGTTCGTTTATACCGACATTTATACCGACATTTATACCGACATCGACACGAGGTTCTAAACCTTCATCCTCTATGGATACCTGATAATTACGAATCGTCTGCTCTAAATTACGGATATGCTCATCGAACATAAAGTTGTGAAATGGTTCTATATCATCGTTTTCACGAGTAGCTATAAGAGATTCAATATATTCCGCTTTATGGTCTTTGTTAATATTGGTAGGAATGATTCCAAACTCAAACTGCAACTGATTCATCAGCAAACGAGACATCCTGCCATTGCCATCAGCCCACGGATGAATTGTTACTAAATAGAAGTGAGCGTCGAAACTCAACTTATAGCATTCAATAACATTCGTTTTTGAAAGAGCCTTTCGTCGCTGATTTATACTTTCGCAAAGTTCTGTCAACTTTGTAGGTACCTTTGAGTAATTCATATAAGAGCGTCCTCCAGTTCCGGCTGTAACGTTCAGTAATCGTAAATCTCCATTCGCTGACGAAAATTCACCTAATGCAGTTTGATATATTGTTCCAGTATTCTTCAGAACGATAGAAGATAGTTTCTTAAGCATATCAACTGAAATATCACTATGGCTCTTTGCAAAAGTAATAGATTGTTCGTATGCTGCTTTCAGGTCTAAGTTCATTAGTTGCTCAGTCATAGAACGACCTTTCACACTGATGCCCTCATCAAACAAAAGTTGATTCTCAATTTCGGTGACAGTAGACCCCTCAATAGCTGTAGAATGAGTGATAAGGGAATAGAGATAGAACTTATTGTAGTCTATCTGTTGGCCGATACCCAGCTCTTTAAACTGAGCTAACAAGGATAATATCTTCTGTTCTCTTGTCATAAAAATGTTTTTTGATGCTACCTTTATATGACTATAAAGGTATGCAATGTTTTTTTGCAAAGTTAGCAAAAAGGCGGACTACTCCGCCTTTTCCCCTTTAATCTTCCAACAACTCCCCTGCCTGTACCCACTTCGTATACGATACCAGCGACTCTTCAATAAGAGCATACTCGCAATCACTGGCTATTTTCAGTTCATCGCACAATTCTTCTAAGTCCATAAATATTATTTTTTAATTTTTATCCTCAGGTAAGCACGGTCATCAAAGGAGCAGTTTCCTTTCTTTATCCCTTTCGTGCTCTTATACAACCGCATACACAAAGGATCTTTCTCCAGAATATCTGCAAGATAACATTCCGATTCATGCAAGGTGGAATATAGATGAGGATAACCGTCAGAAGACAATACCACCTCTTCCGCATCACCCACAGGGAAAATATTCACCTGCTTCATCTGCACGGGAAAGCCGTCAAACACAGGGAAGGCAAACCGCTGTTCTTCTACCGGACAATTCTGCAAAACAGCCTGTTTCTGCAGAAAAGGATAGATAAATTCCCGTCCCGGATCGTGAGATTCCAAATCTTTCACCGTAGCCCCGTTCAACAAAGCTACTTCATTGACCACCGCACGGGCATTCGCCATAATAGCATCAATCTCTTTCTCATTAGAGGAATACAGATTACCAATAATACACTGGCAATCACCCACCTGCCAAACTTCATTCCGGGCATAACTATAAATCACGCCATTAGCCGTGAAACGTTTACCCGGCTCTGCTTTCAGTTCATCAAGTAAATTATGCTCTACATAGAAATTATGCATTTTCTCTGTTATCCGGCAAATAGCCTCAGCAGCATCAATATCCTTCGGAAAATCACGTATAGCCTCCAAAGCAAGCTCCATAGCCAGCCGACCGGTTTTCTTACCCTCGTAAGTGAAGGTAGATTTAGCCGTAGCCCCGTCAATCACCGCCGCAAAGTAGGGAGTAACAATAATACCATCCTCATTGGTCTGCGGACTTTGCTTGCCTTTCAGGAAACACTCCTCAACTGTAAAATGAGGAACAGAAGGAGCCTGAAATTCATTTTCTGACTGTAGATAGGTCCAATCGCGTTTACAATCCATTACTTTCGATTTATGTTTCAAATAGTCAATCAAGTACGCCGGGCGATCCGTTTGCAATATCGTTGCGCCCAAATTATCTATTAGATAACCATAACCTTTATCCCGGTTTGCCAGTGAACAGTCGTCATCATGCCCGCCCGCATGGGTATCCCACAAGGTGTTATACCAGATATGGGATTTCCCAGCCATTATCTTCTTCACTTCGTAAGGCAACGGATTGGTATCATGGGCGAACTTAAATTCAATAGCCACTGGTTTCAACACCCGAAGATAATCATTTAACTTCCGAACGGCATCTTCTTCATCCAAATTAACTTTCGGCATGAAAACCACCTTATCCAGATATTTCCCGTAATCACGTTTCACATCTTCCGCCGGAGCATTACTTTTCATGATCACCAGATTGGTGGTTCCTGTCTTTTCTAACAGTTCATACACCTGATCGAAATAATCAAAAGCTTTATCCAAATTCAGCATCACCTTCCCTTTGGCTGTCAATAATGCTTCTTCCAAAGTGGGAACCTTATAAATAGTCTTGATATGACATCCGTTCCGCAAACGCAACGCTTTTATTTCGGCCAAAGTATGATCTTCAGGTTTTCCGTTTCCCGTAGTTGTTCTGTCAAGCGTTTTATCATGCAACAAAATCAGATGTCCGTCTTTAGTTCTCGCAAGATCTATCTCCACAATATCCACTCCCATCTGAATGGCATTTTCTATGGCTTCCAATGAATTTTCACAGGCATTGCGCCAATCGCCACGGTGGGCGGCAACAAGTACTTCCTTACTATTCGGTTCAAATAATTTAGAACGTATCTGTACCAATCTTGAAACCTTTTCCTCTGACAGTTCCAAATATTTCTTCGCATACCGTTTTCCTAATTCTCTTTGCGACCGTGTATCAAAGTGGAATTCATCAATATTAGTCAACCCTTCGGAAGAAACAAGCCCGGCATAAGGTATGCTATCGGGAATCAAAGCAATTTTTTCTACGATATGCGAATAGTCCGGATTCCAGCGTCCTATTTCTCCAGCAATAAATGGCAAGTCCGGAATCCCCAAATCGCTACGCAAATCAGCAACCAATGTATTCAGATGATTCAGATAGTTTTGATAATCATCCCGGTTCGACTCCCCTTGATGCCAAATGATAGCTGCCGGCTTCAGGTCAGGGCGCTCGCGCAAAGCTTGTTTGATACGGAACAATGTTTTCTCATAATATCCGGCAGTATCGTTTTTCATAAAACGCTCTAAAGCGGTTCCTCCACGCGCATTGACCACAAGAAATATAGTATCTTGTAATTGCTCGGACAATGTCTCAGCAAAAGTATATCCGGGGCCCAACTTCTGCATAGCGATATCCTTGCGGATATTCGAAAAACGATTCAATGGGTTTCGGGCCACTTCAAAATGCCCATCGATATTCAGCAGTTTTACCATTTGGCAAGCTGCCATATCCGCATCTTCCACCGGTGCTCTGCCTGACATATTAGACTGTCCGAGCAGAATAAACAAACGCTTATGGGCACTTGCCTGGGAAGCGACCAAGGTAGTGACCAACAGAAATAAAAATATATATATTTTCTTCATACTCATAATAAATATAAATTCTTATCCAATATTTCTATAAATTTCAAACGATTATTTAAAAGAGTCTTGAAGTCGTACTTTCAATGAATCGATTTCCTTTTGTTGCTGAATAGTATAAAGCGTAAGTTCCTCTATCTTTTGCAACAGAATTTTATTCATATCATGCTGAGAATATCCTTCTTCTGCTACTTGCTTGGCAGAAGGAACACCAGGCAGATGATCGTTTTCAGAAATAAACTCCTCCACTTCTGCAATCGTCTTCAAAGCGTAATCTTCATTGAATACAAAGTCAGACCAACTGGATTGCGGGCTAATACCATAATCTTCCGAAAGTACTCCCTTGGCAACAAACAGTCTATACTTCTTTTTAAACTCCTGGCGAATCTGACTAACAAAAGTATCAATCAGCCCAACATAAACGTTCTCATAGTCAGCATCAAGATACAAACAACTTTTATTATTAGTACCCAAATAAAGTCCGTGCTTGGACATTGTTCCAATCCAACCATCATCCTTGTCTATATCCTTTCCGAAAAATGTTTTAATTCCATTAGCTTCTGTATATATGGATCCACCTACATTCAGAGCATAATCAGGACTTGTCATTTGACCTACTATCAGTTTATTGTCCTTGATCAATACATGTGGATTATCTTCATTATCCATGTTGCCATTTCCCCAAAATGCAACTCCATTCTGGCCTCCTACTCTTAACCACTTTCCATTTATTTCACCTTTAACTGTAGGGGCACCATTTCGTCCTATTTTCATAGTTATAGCATTGGAAACAAGCACTGTTCCATCGGCATTTACCAATAAGTTGGGGGTATCATTCGTTCCTGCATTTCCATCTCCCCAAAAACCTATTCCACTTTTTGCGCCAATGCGTAAACGTTTGCCACTAAAATTTGAAACCATCAAGGGTTCTTGATTTCTTCCCATCTTAAAGGTCACCCCCTGATCTGCATAATGCCCTATAAGGGATAAATGTAGAGAATTAAATATGGATGTCTGATTTGTTGTGATAAATACTTTATTTTCTTTATTGGGATTAAGTCTTATTCCATAAAGCCCGGTAATGGTTAACTCTTCACCTGGAAAACCGATACTACCAAGATAATAATTATTTGCTGTATAAAAATTCAACGCTGGTTTACCATTAAATGCACCAACTATAGATGTAGTACCATTGGCTGAGACTCTAAAACGCTCTCCATTATTACCTCCTGCCCAAATAGAAAAAAGACGTTTATCTATTGGAAGAGATTCGTTCGTACCTATAATGCGAACAAATCCTTTTTGACCACTTAGCCAGTCATAATCATCCCAAGATCCTATATATGGAAGTCGAGCTCCCGGAGCATACTGAGCATAAACACTGTTTCCTGTCAATGATCCTAAAAGCAATACAATTAGTATCATATATAATTTTGTTGCTCTCATAATTAGCTATTGATTAGAAGTTAATAATTATTTTCTTATTTATTTTATAAAAATCTGATTCAACTGTAACCAAGTAGACACCAGATGTTTGTATATTTATTTTCTTATCCAAAACTGTCCCCCCCAAAAAAACGAATTCGCAAAGTAATGTTCCTTGAATCCCAATAAGCCGAATTTTCACATTCTCTACTTTAGGAAAACTTATATAAATTCGAATAGCCTGTATACTCTTATCAAAATAAATTTCTTCATATAGAGGACGCATGCTATTATCTTCCTTCATATAAGTTTTCATTTGATTGTTTGTATCAATTTGCCCAACACACCACTTTTGAGAATCAGTATCATCCATAACCTGTTGAAATACACTTTCATGTGTACCTGTCAGATTCATACCAGTCGCAATATTACTTATAGTAAAGACTCTTCCTTCTAAAATGTCTTTCAAAGGATTAAGAAACCACTTCTGATAATCAGATTCCACATGAGACATTACTAATAAATCGTAGCCAACATCAGCACTTATAAAAGATAAATCACTTTGCTTTTGCAGAGCATACTGCAATGTTTTCTGGAATCCTACACAATGAAAATACCAAGTAGAAGAACAAAGCGGAATGCCAGTTTCTACATTAATCAATGATTCACTTCCCATGCTGAGTTGCGATTCAGACTGATATAATATTGAAACTTGCTCACTGGATAATGTAACATCATAAATTTTAAAATCATCCATCTCGGCAGCAGGGATACCGTCTACCGAGCCAATGCACATTGATGTGAGCAGATTCCAATCCGGCGTAAAAGCAGAATAACACTCTGTCATTTTTCCTTTAGGAGTAAACAAATAAAAATGAGTACCATCATCAGCATAGGTAATTGTCACGAAATACCATCCCTCTCCTTCATAAAAGTTCGAGTCATCCCACATCCATTGCTGATCCGGTAATATATTCTTTTGATTATCTGTATGATAGATATTCAACATAGCCCGTACTCCTTTTCTGCCCATCCCAAGCAATAAATTCCCATCATGATCTTTTGTCCAAAAAGCCTGAGTGATAGAATCCTGACTCACATATAACCAGTAAGTCAAAGTAAGTTCCTTCCGTTCTTGTTCACCAGGCAAAAGAGGGAAAGACAAATAACTATCTTCTTTATCAAAAGATATGGCTTTTCCTTTTGCTCCAAACCTATCGGTAAAAGCATGAACAATACCATGAATATCCGCAGCCTGACCAGACATAATATCTTCTGCATTAGTTCCGTTCAGAGGAAAACATCTTTGCGGTAATGGAATCTCTTGAGCACATAAATGAACCGCAAAGAATAGGGTTATCATTGATATACATTTTTTCATAAACATTCTATTTTTAGTTATCTTCACAAAAGTGAGTTTGCAATTCTTTTCTCAATTCTATATATTTAAATTCATAAATAGCAATTTCATCAGGCATAGTAAATGTAGCAGAGGGATTTGCATCGCCAAATACTATTATAGAAGAATTCGAACGCCCCAAATAATCGTTCATGTAATTATGATCAGGCAAATTTATGCCAAAAAAGATAGGAGTATGCCATTTATTTTCGAGTAATTTTCGAGTATCCCTAGTTTCCACCCATAGAAAAAAGCCAGTAAAAAATAGATGTACTTCCCATTGTGATACTCCTTGATTAACAGTGAACATAGGATCATATAATATATAATCATAATAGTTATTTGATCCCGAAGATAATTTCCTCCTAACAACTATTGTTCCACTATCATAGAAAATATCCAAATAGGAATTTTCTTCCGTTCCATTAGTAAAAGACAACAATTTCAAAGGACGGGACAATTGACTTAAATTTTGTCTCATATTGAAAACAACAGTCAATCCATCCATCCCTGAAGTTACAGGAGCAATCTCACTCATCCGTAAAATAGTCCTATTGGCATCTCTAACTTCTCTATAGAATAAGCTTTTACCTAGAGGAGTACCATAATTATGATTATCCTGAGAGAAAATGTTCAAAAATGTCATTAGTCCAACCAAAAACAACTGAAATCTTAAATTGAAATTTTTCATAAGCCTCCTTTTATGGAAAATTATATCTTATTCTAAATATAAATGCTTGATACAGCATTAATCTACTATATACTACATTATTGCGATATTTGGTTATATATATCTATTATCTTATCCCAAATATCTGTTCTATCCGTTGTCATTACCATTATTTTAGCATAAGGAATGGTCATTTGTAACAAATGATCTCCACGAATATCTTGTCTCAAATCTTTCATACTCCAATCTGCCCATCGATTAACCACCCCTTTGGGATCCATGGCCTCTTCAGGATATTGTCCTGGTCGTAATCCTGTTTTCTCATAAACATAATGCAACAGATTTTGATACTGCTTACCTCCTCTTTCAAATGGAACCAAATATCTATCTCCAATATATCTATAATTTGTTTGCCAAGCGGCAAGTTGCTTGCCTGCTTTTGCATACCAATCATCTATAAAATTCAAATGCTCTTTATTATCAGGGTAGATTACAGGCATATACAATACTTGCGATAAAGTATCCTCCGAAATATACTTTCTTACTTCATCATAGGAATAAGGTAATTTGAAAGCCACATACTGAACTGCATTTTTTTCCATCGCTATCTTAATGCATCCCCTAAATATCTCCACCCAACTAGCAAAAATTTTTCTTTTTGCTTCCTCACCATGTGTTTTAGGGTCATACATACAGTTAGCTATACAGTTTCCATTACGATCATAGCGCGCCCTCAAGTCTTTGATGTCAACAGTAAAAATCAATTCCACTTCCTTAACTAAATCTATTAGGTCTCCAAACATCAAGTAAGGATAATTAGATACTTCTGTATTTTTCTTTCGGAGCTTTAGTCTTGAATAAACATCCTTGTTCACTTCAAAAATATATTTATCCCCCTCATAGTTAGATAAACGATGCATACTATAATCATGAGAAGCTATCAATTGATGATCGCCTGTTAACATAACATCTGACTCCAAAACATCTGTATATTTCTTTGTTTCTCTAATAGCATCGGAAGAATTTTCCGGATAACTATTTCCTAAATTAAATCCCCAAACACCTCGATGAGCAGCTAATATCAAATCTATAGGTTTGTTTATATCCGGAGATTTAAAATGACTCCATGCTTTTGTTACAAAATCAGCAGCATGCCTCAAGTCATAACAATAATGATTAGGATGAAATAAATAGTTGCCACCATTCCTATCAATAAGTCCTAATCCCGGAATCTTGCAAATTTCCATTACTGAATTTGCTTCAGTAATTTGTATTTTCAAATTGATATTATGTCTCAAAAAAGGAAATGGATGAATTTTTGAAGAATCATAAGAAAAACGTTCTATTGATCCTAAAGAAGTTTTTATATCTCTACTATTCCATGTATTTGGATAATAAATAGCTCCAGAACCTAACGCAGACTTATTATATACAGTGCCTATACCTGCAAAAGCAGAAGATGTGGAAGTTATATAAGCATGATAAACGAGTGTATTTGTTGTTTCCGCATAAATTTTCACATCAATCTTACCACCTGCATTAACAACTCCTTTTATACCGTTTTCCATATCAGTGTAAGGGCTAAATAGTACTTGCAAATCAATTACAGCTCTTGTTTCTTTCCCTTCAAGTTCCATTATGAACATCAAAAGAAAACACATACACATAAATCGCAAAAAACTATATTTCAAATTTTGCATACTTCAAGTTTATAAATGATAGATAAAAAACATCTCATATTCAGCAAGGAGAATGTATAAGAAGCCATATTCCATAAATATATATTTCATTATAGAGCTCTTCATATGACATAAGAGCCTAATAAATAATCATAGAATACTCAAAAAAAGGTTTACCAGCCTAGATAGAACTAAAAAACATCACCATACGGCAACCCTTTCAAAGTAAGGTTGCCGTATGTAGTATATATATATTAATTAGTAATATCCTTCATTTTGTTCCTCTTCAATCTTTCCTGCCGGTTTCAAGCGGTCAATGTGATTCTGAGGAATAGGACGTAGTTTATGAAATGGTCTCATGGTACCAGCTGCTTTAGCTTCCTTATTAAATTTCATTACCCAATCATATAAAACCCCACAACGCACTAAATCTTCCCAACGGCAAATCTCACCTAACAATTCACGCCCTCTTTCATCTAAAATAAAAGTAACAAAGTCACCTTTCAGATCATCCGGAGTAACTTTTATCTGATCATAAGTACATTCAGTGTCATTCATTTCTCCGCCCTCTTCTTTCCAATATTGAGGAGCTTTTACTTCACCATCAGCCCATGCTGCACGCTTTCTTATAACATTAATATATTTAGCGGCTAATTCATAGTTTCCCTTTCTTCCTGCAGCTTCAGCTGCAATCAAGTAGGTTTCACCCAAACGCATACGCACCCATTCCCGAGAGCCTTCTTTTGTATTTTTATCAGGTCGTGTAGGATCTAAGTGCTTTAACAAGACAGGATTTCCTTCTATATCATGCATCTCATAAGGCATATACACATACTTAAAATTGGCTAAATATTGTCGCATTTCCATAGTGTTAGGGGTTAGTCCACATTTATGTACTGAAAAATAAATGGCTGTATCACCCAACTCAATTTTTCGACTACCGGCTATTTGCCCTTTCGAAGGATCAGGTGTAAAATAGACTTGTCCATTGTAAGAGAGTTCTTCCCATTTAGGTAGTGTTTTCGGATTGTTAGCATAGAAAACCATTTTGAAACTTTTGTAGAAACGTGAATCGTTTTTACGATCAAATAAGGTCAACAAAGTTTTATCTGTCGGTCTAATCATACCATAAGGTCTTCCATTTTCCACATCACGAATCATTCCGGGTTGTTTCTCATACATAGCTGCATTCCAATGCAAATGAAACTGATTTCCATCACCATTAAACAATGGATTACTTGTGAACTGGACAGCATAAATAACTTCAGAATTACCCATATTTTTCATGTTCCACAAATCTGCAAAATTATCCATCAATTTATGAGTTCCACCATTTTCCGGCAATACACTTTCCGAATAATAAAGACAACTATCTAAATCAGTCGGTTGCATACCACGAATATCCGTTTCTGCACTTGCCCGAGTAAGATATACTTTAGCTAATAAATGTGCTACAGCATATTTATCGGCTTTTCCCTTATTAGCAAGTGCAATAGGAAGCAATGACTCCGCCGTTCGCAAGTCTGTAATAATTTGCTTATAAACATCTGCTACTGAAGCACGCTTATAGTCTGTTCTCACTTCAAAATTACCTTGCGTTTCTAAAGGTATCTTCCCAAAATGTTGAACCAAGTCATAATAAAAATAAGCTCTAAGAAAAAGTAATTCACCTATACTTGAATTCTTTTTAGACTCAGAAAGTTCTTGACTTTCATTTACTTTTTGCAGAGCTATATTTGCTGTACTAATAGCCTGATAATGATTCTCCCAAAATTGATACAACATTTTTAAAGATGGATTCATAAAACCCGATTCATAGCGATTAAAAGATTCTCTTGTACCTCCATCCCTTGCTTCCGTAAAAAGATCTACTCCTAGTTCATTCATCATATCCGACCTTTCTTTTGCTCCCCATCTCATGTATGAATAAACTGAAACAAGTGCAGCATCAATTCCTTTCTCTGTCGAATAATAATCATACGTCAACTTTGAAGAATCCTCTTCTCGTAGCCAATCACTGCATCCTTGAAGCAGCATGACTGATAAAATTATAAAACATATAAATTTAATTTTCATAATATTTTCTATTTAATGATTTTTAAAAAGAAAGATTTACGCCTCCCATCCAAGTAGAGCAACTTGGCGTCGTATATCCAGCTGCCCCTTCTGGGTCAATTCCCTTGAAGTTAGTGAAAACGAATGGATTGTTAGCAGCAAAATAGAGTCTTATTCTTCTTGCCCTCAATCTACTGGTTATTTTGTCAGGTAAGGTATATCCCAATGTAATATTCCTTATTCTTAAATAATTTGCCTTTTGATATCGCAACGTACTAACATAAGCTGGTTCCTGATTATCCACACTAGGACGAGGATATGCATTAGTCGGATTATTGGGTGTCCAATAGTCTATCACTATACTATTCGCACGCCCGGGCTTATTTTCATATTCTATATCATTATTGAGCATAGAACCCATACTGGCATATAGAAAGAAAGAAAAATCGAATCCTTTATAGCTAAAGTTATTTACCATACTAGCTATAAACTTCGGGCTGGTAGTTCCCAATATTTTTCTATCAGCTTCAGTAATTTTATTGTCTCCATTATCCCAGATTTTAATATCTCCCAGTTTAAAACTAGCCCCATTGTCGTTAAACTTCTTCATTTCAGCAATATCTTCGGGAGTATCCTGCCAAATTCCAATTTTCTCATAATCATAAAACACATGTAATGGTTGCCCTATAAACCAACTATTTCCAATATCATCAATCTTGCCATTATATAAAGACTCAATCGATTCTTTATTAGCATAGAACATTACATCTGTAGTCCATTGAAAAGCTTTGGAATTAATGTTCATTGATGATAAAGAGACTTCTATACCTTTATTCCGAGTTTCGCCAACATTTGAAAGTACGCTTCCAAAACCCGATACCACAGGAATCTGCCTTTCCAACAGAAGATCGGAAGTATTTTGCAAATAAAAGTCTATAGCACCACTAAGTCTATTATCAAATAGCCCAAAGTCTAAACCAATATTCCATTGTTTAGTAGTTTCCCACGTCAATGCATCATTAGCCATTATTGATGGAGCATATCCTAATACTTCTTTACCACCATTATCCCATACATATTTAGCTAATTTTAACCCACCTTTAGTCATATAAGGATCAATTGCTGAATTTCCAGTTTTACCCCAACCTACCCTTAATTTTAAATTGGATATAATATTTTGCTTCTTCATAAAGGATTCTTCACTAATTCTCCATCCCAGAGCTATTGAAGGGAAAAGTACCCATTTATGTCCTTCCGCCAATCGCGAAGAACCATCATAACGTGCAGAACCAGTAAATAAATACTTTCCTTTATAGCTATAGTTCACACGTCCCATAAAAGATGCCATATTCCATTTTACCAACTTGCTACCAATATTATCAACAGTTAAAGCCGAAGCAATATCATTATATTGTAGTTTATCTGAAGCTATGTCTTGTACTCCCACTTGATTAGATTCATTTTTATCCTCTTGTATAGATTGCAGTAATGTAAGCCCTAATGAATGGTCTTTACCAAAATCCTTATTATAAAAAAACATATTCTCAAGAGTCATCATAGTGTATTTACTCATCCCATTTTCAGCATATGATGTTCCTAACTGTCTTTTCGATGTCTTAGAAGAATAAAATTGATAATCTTGTACTGTACGTGAATCCAAACCTAAATTACTTCTAAATTTTAGTCCCTCAATAGGAAAAGTTACTTCTATATAATAACTACCTAAATAACGGCTGGTCTTCAAAGGTGCAGACACTGCCCCATCAACTAAATTCATTAGAGGATTCCACATTTGAGCATCTGCCGCAACTAGTTCAGTGGGAGTTCCATCATCATTTCGCAAAGCTCCTAGAGGACTGATTCTATACATGTATTGATCTCCTTCCATTCCACTCCCACGCTGCTCGATCGAATGTGAGTATTGAGTTTGTAATCCAAACTTAAACCATTTATTAATTTCATGATTCAAGTTTAAACGTACCGAATATCTTTCATAGCTTTTATCTTTAATAACACCATCCACTCTGTTGTAAGTGGCCGAAGCTAGAAAATTAGTTTTGGTATTTCCACCTTGGACACTTATTTGGTGATCTGTTACAATTCCGTTTCGAGTAATATGGTCAAACCAGTTGTCGGTGCGGACATTACCAGGATTATAATTCCCGTTCTCATCATATCCCATCATTAAAGATTCAAGCACATAAGCATCCTGCTTAAACATCGGATTTGCCATATCGGCTGATTTATCGGGACTATCTGAAGTATACTTGCCTGAACTGTTCGTATTACGATATGCTTCACGTGTGTATTCTGCATATTGAGCTGCATTCATTAGTTCAAGTTTATTTTGGATTGTTTGCCCCCCTACATAACCGTTATAATCAACCATTGTTTTGCCATTTTTTCCTTGTTTTGTCGTAATTAATACAACCCCATTAGCACCTCTGGAACCATAAATAGCTGTAGCAGACGCATCTTTCAAAACCTCCATTGATGCAATATCCGAAGGACTAATTTCACGAAGCCCACCTGTGATGGGAACACCGTCAACCACATACAGCGGTTCATTACTTGCATTGATTGAACGTTTACCACGAATTAAAACTGACGGAGAAGTACCCGGTGCCCAATTATCCTGAGAAACCAATACACCGGAAGCACGTCCTTGCAAAGCTTCGGAGGCAGAGGTAACAGGTACAGAAGCAATCTTCGCTGCATCTACAGAAGTCATTGCACCTGTTACATCCCTTTTTCTTTGCACACCATACCCCACCACCACTACTTCATCTATCAATTCGCTATCTTCCTGAAGTATTATATTGGAGAGATTTTTATCGGATGCTTTCAGTTTAATAGTCTTATAACCAACATACGAAATAGTCAGAGTAGAATTCTCAGGAACATCTGTCAAAGAATATTCACCATCTATATTAGTTATCGTACCATTAGACGTCTCATCCACTAAAATACTGGCACCAATAACAGGTTCGCCTTTTTCATCAATAACAGTACCTGAAATCCTTTTTGTTTTCCCTGTTTGCTGTAAAGAGTCCGAAGTCTTCTTCTCTTTCAGATAGATTTTCTTCTCACCAATTTCAAAAACCACATCCGTACCAGTGAATAATTTACTAAGCACATTCGATAGCTCTTCATCTTTTGCTTCAATGGTAACAATCCTGTCCGGATAAACTGTAGGGCGACTGTATGCCACAGTCAGCCCGGTTTGTTGTGTAATGGCATCAAAGACTTTTGTTAACTTAACTTGCCGGAATTGCAAAGTCACTTTCTGAGCAGAGACTGTTAAACAAGTCATAAAGCCCAAAAGAAGGACAAGTAAAATCTTGTGTTTCATAACTTAAATTTTAGATTAACATTAGTATAAAAATTCGCTTTATACTAAGTAGACACACAAGATTTCGGAGCGGGTGAGAGAAAAAAGATTTTTTTTCGATAAATCAGGAAAAAGACTCTTAAAAGCAAAGAATCGTCATTGGCGGTTCTAAATGTAGCTCGTCATCTTGTATTCTATGTATCTGCGTATAATTGTCCAATCATCTATGATGATTTGTACAAATCTACGACTTTTATTATTATAAGCAGTAGTTTCGTGCAAGAAATCTGAGGGTAATATAAACTGTTCTATTTGATAAAGAAACTTCGTTCATAGAAGACAAAAAAGATAAAAGGCAGCTATTTCTTGCCGATACCGGCAAAAATCACCGTTTTTTGTGAATAATACAAAATCAAAACTTGCCGATAGAATAGTCTTGAATTATTACTCATTTCCATATTTCCAAAATGGTACTTACTTTCTCTTTAGCGGAGATAAGATAGAACGTCTGGAATAGTTTATTGGCAATTTACGTTTAGATATTCTGCATAATCAATGCATTAGACGGGAATCCTCTTTTTTTCTTGTGACTATCACTTCCCTTTCAGCCTCCTTATATTCAAACCGTAACGGTGCAATCTTTTCCAAATCCTGAAGAACTTTTTCGAGAAGCGTATTCTCTGACGTAATCGTAAAGTATACATCTCCAACCGTCGCGTCTTCTATCTTGAAGTCTACATCATACCAGCGATTCAGCACCTTGATAACCTCGGACAATGGGGCATCTTTGAAAGCGATCACGTTCTTTTTCCACAAAGAAGAAATCTGTGCATCCAAGTTCCGGGTAATGGTGCAATGTTCACTCTCCTTGTTATAGACAAGCTTCTCACCGGGTTTCAACGGATATTTCTTATCAGAAGAAAGCGTCAGATTAACACGACCTTCGTCCAGACAAACAGTGATATCCCGATTCTCCGGGTAGGCATGAACATCGAACGAGGTTCCCAAAACATGTACGGCAGGTCCGTTAAGATTGACAATGAAAGGCCGGCGGGAATTTTTCGATACTACAAAATAAGCCTCACCTTCCAAGTAGACTTCACGACTGGAGAACGCAAATTTCTTTGGATACTTCAGGCGTGAATCTGAATTTATATAAGCACGTGTGCCATCCTGAAACATCATTTGCAGGCGCTCACCTTTGGGCACATAGATTTCTTCGTAACCAGAATCACCCAGCAGATCGACACGGGTATTCACCTGAACAAACAGCCCTATCAGCAGCACAAACGGAATGAGTACGGCAGCCACACGGAAAGCAATCCTGCGGACGCGCTTCTGCCGGATGTTGCGACGGATATGGGCAAGCATCTCTTCGGACGGGATTTCGTGATTGACATAGAGCTCTTCGAATCCCTGTTTGATTTGTATGGCGTCACGTTCCATACTTTTAGCCAGATAGGCCGCACCCTCATCCGTAGCAAACCAAGCCGCTACAATCCGGGCAACTTCAGGAGTAGATGTGCCTGCCAGTACTTCCTGTATCTGTTTTTCTGTAGGTATATTCATATTCTCTGTACTCATACTGTTAAATAGACACTTAAATACCTTAACAAGGTGAGGTACGTAACAAAAATTAGCAATTTTCCCAGATGGATGCGCAACAGTTTCAGCGCATCGGAATAATGGGTTTTGATTGTATTGATCGAGAGTTTCAGGCGGTCGGCTATCTCCTGGTTGGAGAGTGCTTCACGCACTTTCATCAGGCAGATTTCCCGCTTCTGGGGCGGCAGCATATCGACTGCCTTATAAAAGATGGACATCAGTTCTTTCTTTTCCAGACTGTCAACAAGGGTATCTTCGTAAGCAGGGGTACCTTGGGCTATCTCATAATTCTTGGTAAGGGCAGTATTCTCATTGCGTATCACATTGAGTATATGATTTTTAGTCATTGTTATCAGGTAGTTTCTCAGGCTGATGCCCACCCGAAGCTCCGAACGGAATTCCCAGAAACGGGTAAATACGTGCTGCACAGCGTCTTCTGCCATCGCGGAACTCATCAAATAGCGATAGGCCAATGCATAAAGCAGTTTGTGATATTTATTGTAAACCGCAGTAAATGCCTCTACATCTCCCCGCTCCACTTTAGCAAAAAGTGTTTCATCTTCAATATCAGATGTTTGCGGGGTTTTACGCTGCATTTAAACTGTATTTTTAAGGTTAAAAGATAGAATGATACGGGCAAATATAGTCATTTTTGACAAAGGTGGGGTATGGATGGGAGATTTTTATGTATATAATACAATCGTGCTTCCAAAGTCTTAGCTTTGGATATGATTTCAGTATGATGACTAAAGCCGATTGAAAAGAAATCAGTCCAATTGAATTCATCAGCCAATGGCGAATAAATAGTAAACACATCGCATATCTACAAATAAATGAGTGAAAAGAAAGAGTATGAATCAGAACCGGTAAATCAACTCCCACCCTAGAATATGCCTGTCCAGATCACTCTCGTGCTGGTAGCAATAGAAAACATCTGCCGACCAGGAGGACGACAGTTTAGCTTCCACCCCACCGCGGGCACGGAAGCGGGAGGCATGAAACCATTCATCTTTGCCCAGGCCGTGATATTGCTCTAAAGAAACATACGGTGACCATGTAGTTACCTTATAGGCCGCTTTCAAGCGGGTGCGGAGACGGAATTCATCCGCTCCGTGTCCGTCGAAAGTATGCTGGAAACGTTCGCGCAGGGTGAACGTCCATTGTCGTTTTTTGAGAGTGAAAGAGACGCCCGCATGGTAACGGTGCCGGGATTTCCAGCCGTCTTCACCACGGTTGCGGTAGTGGTATTCGTAACCGCCCTCAGCTTTTAGAAACGGAAGAAGAAGAACAGAAGTACCTACGCCGAAGCCCCAACGGTCTATCTCATCCAGTGCGTCACGGGTACGCATCTCGACATCTCCGTAAAGTTCCACTTTGGAAGATACATCGTGCCGGGCTTTCATCTTGTTCCAAGTCACGAAATCACTGTCCTGTGCCTGCAAAGGAGGCAGACAGAAGACAAGCAGTCCTACACACAATATGACAAATCCCCGTAATACAGAATATTTCTTTAGCATATCATTCTCAAAGGTTTACTTCAACTTATTTTCTTAGAAGATGCAAAGCTAAAGAAAGATTCTGTAATAATTCTGTAATATTCCTGTAATATCAAGAAATCACTTGATTTTATCGTATTGCTGTTCGGCCTTGATTTCCGTATACTTGGGTGCATCTATCATTTCCACCAATGCCCTCAGCACCGGCCCCTCTCCCATCGGATCATTCTTCCACTGGGGACGGTTATAGTAGAATGACAAAGCGGGCATTATACCTGTACCTGCACAGATAGCCGTTACATCACCCTCTGGAGTAATCTTAGTGAACATGCCTTTCAACCCTTCCCATGCCACATAGATATAGTCGGGATGCAGCCACCCTTGTTTCACCCCTCTGGCAATGCCGAAGACGAACATGGCGGTTCCCGTGATTTCTTCATAGGAATCTTCCTTATCCAGAAGCTGATGCCACAATCCGTTCGCATCCTGATAACGAATCAGTCCGTCCGCCTGCATACGGAAGTTCCGGATGACATCTTCACGCATCGGATGGTCGGCGGGCATTCGTGCCAGCAAATCGGCAGTAGCCATGAAAACCCATCCGTTTGCCCTGGACCAATGGGCAACGCCATGCGCTTTATTATCCGTGTGATAGCAATGATAGTACAATCCTTTTTCAGGGCACCACAAGTAGCGGGTATAGTTCAATATCTGATTGGCTGCATCATCAAAGTATTTAGCATCACCTGTCGCCTCTCCCATCCTGACCAGAAAAGATAGGGCCATAAAGGCATCATCGGCCCAAATGGTATTGACATGCGGCCATAACCGGGCAATAGTGCCATCGGCAAGACGAGGTTCGGACACCATCAGGTGATGATCGGTCTGGTCGATATACTTCTGGAAAGCCTGTTCCGGATGACGGCGGTTGAGCACAATCAGACTGGCGCCCATAGGACCATTATCATCCAGACGTTTATTCCGGTAAATCATGTGCCAATTCACATGGTTCACGGCTCTCCAACCTTCCTGCTCCAATGTTTGGTCGTACAGGCGATGGAAGTAGTCCTGGTTTGCATCGTCGAAAATGAAATTCATGTTCTTCAGAACATAGTTCTCGTACTTCGAAGTACCTAATTTATCTCCCAACTCCATCAGAGCTATGTTAGTGACTCCGTTTGTGTAATGCCAATCCAGGTATTTGCTTTGTACTTTCACATTCTTATTTAAAGGTACGTTTTTGAGCGATGTATAGGTCTTGCCGCTTTTCTTATCTACAAAATCATAGGTTGTTGACTTCAGAATGCGGTCGGCAATCATTACAGCAGTTTCTCTGGCTTTCTCATTGGTCTGCGCAATCAATGAAGTGCTGCACAGCAGGGCGAATGAGAAGATCAAATAAGTATATATCTTTTTCATTTGTTTATCAGGAATATGTAGTTTTCAATATTAGTATATCCGTTGGAAGCTATCTTCATAGCATCGGACGGATCATTTTTATCAAGTCCGTATGTATCTTCAAAGTCGTCGGGCATACCATCATTATCCGTATCCAGTGGTTTGGTCCCCAACTTTATTTCACCGGGGCCTTGTGTAGGCAGGTCCATCTCCGTGAGAATGATTCCTCCTTTCTTACCCAATGAAGTTAATTCTTCAACAAGATAGCTATCTACCTGGTCACGGGCGGGTAATGAAGCTCCGCCATGCTGCACAATCCACTCGTAAGCATCCCGAGCGGTCATCAAGCCTTCGATAGTGGGATGCACATCCGACGGTTTATCCAGAAAAGTAGGAGTTATCACGACTTCAGTGCCAGACTCTTGTTTCCGTTTCGTGCAATCTTCACGGGTCAGTTCGCGACCATTCAACACTCCATCTTTATTTTCATCATAATAGTTACCGGATAAATGGGCACGGAAATGTTTGTTATAGCGCGTGAAGGGAGCGGTGGATCCCAGCGTTTTCCCATCATAATTTAAAGTAGCACCTACTATGAAATAGTTATTCCGGATATCGGCTTCGGAAGTCTGTTCCGTATCACCCATGATATAAGCACCGCCATTACCCCAGTTGTAAACGATGTTATTTACAAACTGATTCAGGCCTTTCACTTTCGGATTACGGGTTTTGTTGTCGATATACAGGTTACGGTATAAGGTCACTCCATTTTCAGCCGTAGTCTGGATAAGTCCTCCGCAAGAATGTGGTTGCAGGCCTTGCCCTATAAAGGAGTTCTGGATAGTTATATTCCGGGGCTGATCGCCCGGTTTCTTCGGATCTCCATTGATGGAAAAACATTCATCACGTCCCCAGGTGACCGACATGTGATCAAAAATCATATTCGCTCCGTAAGCGACACCGGCGGCATCTTTACCGTCTTTCCCGTTCACCCCCATCCGTATGCGCAGATAGCGGCAAATGACATTGTCGGCCCCGGAAAAAGAAACATGATTTCCATAAATGACAATTCCGTCACCGGGAGCCGTTTGTGCAGCAATAGTCAGATTCTTGGAAAAAGCAAGCGGGGATTGCAGGCGAATGATTCCCGCAACATCAAAAACAACGATTCTTCCGGGTTTACTCACCGCATCACGCAAAGAGCCTTTTCCCAAGTCAGCAAGCGTAGTGACGTGATAAACCTCGCCACGTCTTCCGCCTACCGCATTGCGCCCGTACCCTTCTGCTCCCGGAAAAGCAAGTACTTCTCCATAATCAGGGAAAGGAACAGACGGACCGGAAACCTCCTCTTTTTCATCGCAGGCTAGCAGAACCCATGCCAGAAGAAGTATTCCAATTGTAGCATATCTCATTATTCTAATCTCCTATTTTTAATAGTGTAAGTCAACAGGCGACCCGTATGGACGGATCAAAATCCGTCCATACTAAGCACAGCCCTCTTACAGAATCTTACACTTTCTGTTTTTATCAATAAGTTAGTATTCGGAAACCGTTATCCAGCGCGGGTCACCATATTCCTGAGTATAAACCGTAGACTCGGTATTGATAATCGTAAAGTCACCATCTTTGGCATTCCTGAAAAATGAAGAATCCGACATGCCCAGATCTATCAACGTCAGTCCCGTATCGGCCGCTTGTTCAAAGTCTGTGGTACAATAATTATTCTTTCCCGTCAGGTTGGTTTGTCCCGGAACCAGCGCTTTTCCTGCACTATATCCAAACACACAGGCATTAACGGATAACGGCAATGCCACAGACAGTTTTGAGAAATCGCCAATTGCCGTATACGACGACTTGCTTGTAGCCCAATTATAGAATGTACAATTCGAGATAGAAACCTTAGCGTTAGCCGAAACCGGTACATCAGCAGTAAGCACTCCAAAGACGCCCGGCGAGATATAAAACTCATAGAAGGTGGAGTTCGTTACAGCAACATCATTCCAGACATTGGAGCCTTTATTGATGGCGTGTATGAATCCGAATTGTTTCGTCACATATTTGGTGTCATTGATTCCGGTAACCAGACAGTTATCGATCCGGATATGGTTGATGGTCGTCATTCCTTCGCTGGCATCGCTCATCATCAGAACGGTAGAAGGAAGGACAATATCGGAGTTGCGGATTTCAAAACGATCTATCGTGATATCAGTTCCGGCATCATGTTTGCTGATATTCAACAAGCGTGTTTTACTACCACCACTTCCACCGGACACGATTGGTTCTTTGACATTCACATTCTCAACAATAAAATATTCGATTTCAGGAATCTTATTCACTTCCGGTTTAATGATAAAGCCACCTTTACGTATATAGAGCGTAGGACGGTCTCCGGGATTAGCCAAGAATGCAATGCTTTTCGTCAGTTTGATGTCACCGGTGCTACTTTCGGGAAGTCCGTTTGCCGACAGATAATAATCAACCCCATTTTTCAATTGAAAGATCAAACTTGATTGGCTGTCATCATCCATTCCCTCCTTTATCTTCGACAGTAAGTCAACGCCGTCCGTCACCAGTACGGCACCGGAAGGCATACCGGCTGTTGTGAATTTCTGCCGGTTGTACTTTTCCGCACCTTCGGGAGCTTTACTATTGGTCAATGCAACATAGTAGGATGTACGGGGAGTCAAACCTGAAATTACATACTTACCTGAAGCTATTTCCGATCCGGACAAATCAAAATGCTTTTCATCCGTTCCATTTCCCTGTTGCCAGATGGAAACACCATCCACAGGATTCTGCTCAGAAACCCTCCACTCTATCACAGCCGAATTCTCCGTTATCTGATGTTCATCCAATGCATAAAGTACTTTGGGTATGACACGCGTCAAAGTGGTGATAAGAGAAGAATATTCCGTCCAGTTTGAAATAATATTCAAGCTCTCATTATTTGCTCTTACTCGGGCATAATAACCTGTTTCATAGCGCAACCCTGCAAAAGTGCACTTACCGCTGTTTACCGTCTGCGTTGCAGCGGGTTCCGACTGGAAAGTCTGGTCGCGTGAAAGCTCCACCGTATAAGAGGTCGCTTCTCCGGATGTTCTCCAGGCAAGGGTAATCGAATTACCTTCCGCAAAACAGGAGGAGGCTATGAAGGAAGGCCTGAACAAGCGGGGCAGATCTTCCGCATCATCCTTGCATGAAGTAATATTCAATAGACAAAATGCCAATACAGGTATCAAATATATCAATAACTTTTTCATACTCTCTTTTTTAATATCCATAATAATTCTTCAATAGTCCCTGATGGCTCGACAATGCATCGGGCGGTATAGGCAATAGGTAACGGACAGGATCGACTTCCGGATTCACTGTTGCCGCATTCGATTCGTTGATATACCCATAGAATGAGAACAGTACGGCAGGGGCAGGTACCCACTGACGCGGATTCGAAGTATTCTTGACCTGCGTGCAATACTGGTTGCACATATTTATAAGTGTGTATCCTGTAGGTGCTTTTGAAGGATATGATTCAAAAGACTCATCATAAGAGCTCTTGCCTCCTTCTTTATACCAGTCTATGGTTTGCGACACACAGACGGCAGGCGGATTCACGGCATTAACCATTCTGTAATAAGCCACAGCCGGATAGGAATTGAAACGCTCATCATAAGTCGGCTCTTCAAACGCAGTGGACGCATTCTCATATTGCTTGGTGCGGGCTACTTTTCCTAAAGTAATCCAGTCGAAATAGAGGTTATAGAGGGTTTTTCCGTACAGATTCCAACGTGCCAGGTCATAACGTCTATGCTTCTCACCTCCCAATTCCCAAGCGCGTTCCTTCACTATCGCATCAAAGAAATCTTCTTTAGAAGTAAGTTTATCGACATAGGCGTCTACCATCTCCGCCTGATCTTCTGCCGCGAAAGCACGGTTGCGAACTTTCTTCAGGGCTTCTTTCGCTTGTGCCGTAGGCCCGTTATGGTTTTCATTGGCAGCTTCGGCGTACATTAGCAGTACGTCTGCATATCGCATATAAGTGTAGTTTATTCCAGTACCTTTATTGGAAGTGCTGCCCAAAGGGGTTGCCATAAACAGGCGGTTCCATTTCCCGCAATAAACCGTAAGGGCAGCTATAGGTTTCTGTACGATATTAGTCATTCCCGAATTTTCATAACGGAACATCTCGCACGTAAGGTCGCGGCGCAAGTCTTTATGATCAAATGACAGCATATAAGTAAGCGCCAGTTTTGAACCTCCCGAAGAATATCCGTGCGGAGCATTGGATGCATTCTGTCCTTCCGAATTCTTCTGCGAAACGATATAGGTTCCCCAAGAATATCCCAACTCTCCGGAACCACCTACCTTTGCCGGTACATCGAAAATATTATCATCATTCACCGGAACGACCCAGCTACATTCGTCCACCCAAAGCTGACGGAATGAACGATTCAGCGAGTGTTTGCCTTCATTAATTACTTTGCCTGCATATTTTTCAGCTATTTCATAGTATTTCTGCCAGTCATCATTGCGCTGCATTGAACCGATAGCAGCAGGGTTCGAGTAATCCGGACGCAGAGTCCATCCTCCTCTATACAATGCCATGCGGGCAATCAATCCCTGGCAAAACTCTCTTGAAGCAGCTTCCACTCCCCTGTCCGATTCTTCCGCATACCACATCACCGGCTCGACTTCAATAAGATCATTGATCATATCCGCCAATATAATGTCACGGTCGGTTGCACCGATAAACAGTTCATCCTTGTTTCCCGCCGGTTTCCTCCTATAAGGCACGTCTCCCCAGTTTCTCACTAATTCCAGATAATACATGGCACGCAAAACTTTCGCTTCACCATAATAGTGCATCACCCGGGAAGGTTTGGTTTTATCGGCAGCCTCAAACAAGGGACTTTGCTCGATACCTTCTATCACGTCATTCGTCCGGTTTACTCCGTCATACATACCTGTCCAGATGCTGCCATACGAACTGATATCACCTGCACTCGGTTCGAAAGCACTCTCTTTCAGATTGGACGACGTGGTGACCGTAGTGAACTCAACATCCGTATTGAACAGCATCTTCTGGGCTATGTTACCTACCCACCCCTTACCGCTGACCATCGGTACATACATACCATTGACAGCCGTGGCAATCTCCGATTCGCTGTTAAAGATATAATCTTTATCAAAAGTGGAAGGAGAGTTTACATTCAGGTAATCTTCACAAGATGTAAGTATCATCAATATGATAACTGGAATATAAAGTTTTCTCATGATTCAATATTCTATTTTTAAAAATTCAAATTTATTCCAAGTGTATAAACCCGGCTACGCGGAGTCACATTGTTATCGATGCCCGGAGTCAGACCTTTCTGAATGTTCACTTCCGGATCGTAACCGCTATACCCCGTCAGAGTAAACAGGTTGCTGCCGGAGAAATACAGACGCAGGCTCTTAACCCCCACCCGGCTCAGCCAACGTTGCGGAAGCGTATACCCCACAGTCAGGGTACTCAGACGCAGAAACGAACCGTCTTCAATCAAATCGCTCATCGTGATACCCTGAGTAACGGACATCCACGAATAAGTCGCGGCGTTCTTATTCAATTCTGCCAGTGCAACCGGATCATTGGAAACATTGACACCCGCATCATCCACATAACGGAAACGGCGTGACAGACTCATATTCGTTGACAAATTAGAATAGTTGCGACGGACAGCGGAGTTCAGATAGAGTTTATTTACATTGAACACATCAAAATCACACATATAATTAAAGAACGCAGTAAAATCCCAATTCTTCCAACTGCCGGACAGTCCGAAACCTCCTGTTACCTTCGGATTGGTATCGCCAATAATGGTCATATCTTCTTCCGTTATCAAGTCCGACTCCGAATCGGACAGTTTCTTGAACTTCATGGCACCCGGCTTGAAGCTAAAGTTGCCCGAACTAAAGGAAGAGTTATCCGGAACTCCCGGTTTCAATGTCCATTTCTTGGTGGTTTCATCAAAGTTAAAGTCGTCGACCGTATAGAAGCCGTCATTCACAAAACCGTAAATCAATCCCATGCTCTTGCCTACTTCCATCTTGTAATTATAGGTTCCATACCAATTGGAGAGGGAAGCCTTCGTTTTCCACTCCGTTTCACCGGAAGACAATTTATCAACCTTATTCTTATTAAAGGCGACATTGAAGTTGGCTGACAAGCTAAAGTCCTTCGTCTGGACGATTTTTCCGTTCAATGAGAATTCAACTCCCCGGTTGGAAGTCCGGCCCACATTCGTCATCTGCCGTGAATATCCTGACGAGTTCGGTATAATGGACGGAACCAGCAAATCTTTAGTTGTATTCCAGTATACATCAACCGTACCACTTAAACGGTTCTTAAAAAAGCCGAAGTCCAAACCAAGATTCCGTGTAATGGTGGTTTCCCACTTCAGGTCGGGGTCATACAAATAAGTCTGATCTGCAAACTGATAATAATTATAGTCTTCATTATTAAAACCGGGAGCGCTCGAACCGCTATATACACGATAGATATTATGCCATAAATCATCACTGATGCGGTTATTACCCGCCAAACCATAACTAGCTCTCAACTTCAGTTCAGAAACAGATTTGAGCGGCTTCATCCAATTTTCTTTAGAAATTCTCCAGGCTATAGAACCTGCAGGAAATACGCCCCACTGCTTGCCCGGTGCAAACTTGGTAGAACCGTCCGCACGAAATGTGAAATTGAAATAATAACGGCTTTTATAATCATACAGTCCGCGACCGAAGAAGGAAGCCGTTCTGTCCGGAGCTGCTTTATAGCTGGTACTTTGGTGAGGTGTACCCAATGCAAAGTTTTCAAGAGCCGCTTCGGCCGTAATGGAAACGGGGAAATAACGTGCACTCATATACGTATTGTCATTTTGCGAATGATTTATTTCCTGTCCGATCATCAGGTTCACATTATGGATTTTACGGAACAAATTGCGATAGGTCAGCGTATTCGCAAGACGATATGATTCTTTATGTGTTTTTGTACGCTTAGCCGAAGGCATATTGTTCATTCCTGCGGCAGATGCCGTACCAGACAAAGCTCCATAGAACTGGTCATCACCGGAATTGGTTGTACTGATACCATACTCCGAACGGAACTGCATTCCTTTAAAGACATCCCATACCAAAGCCGCTTTAAGGCTGATTGCAGTTTCTTTCCTTTTCCTATAATTCTGCTTGTTCTCTTCCAACGGAGTGTACTTCTGATTCAAAGAATTACCGTCCTCGTCCAGATTCTCATCATCGTCATCCGGATCGATGGCTGTGCCGGAAGTCAGTCCGTTGGTAGGACGGTAGCGGAGAGCCGTCACGATATTGGTACCCGACGTACCTGCTCCATCAATAGTGCGGGTGCGGTATGTGGAATTTGTCTCCAGTTTCAGATTCTTAAATAATTCATGATTCAACTTCAGGATAATATTATTACGCGTCAAACCGGAACCAATCAACTGTCCCTCATCTTTATTATGGTTATAACTCAAATTAAATTTCGTCTTTTCACTCCCCCCACTGACTGTCAGATTATAGTATTGTGAAATCGGATTACCTCCCAATACTTCATCCTGCCAGTCTTTAGAATCTGTATACTTATATAATTCAACATCGTCATAATAACCAAAATTCTTGACAAAGGTCTCATCCGATCCTTTACGTATCATCTGATACTCGTACTCTGCCATCACAAATTCATAATTGCCCATTACCGGTAATTTACCCGCCAATGTACGCGTCTGGACATAGCTGTTGAACTGTACTGACGTCTTGCCCGTTTTCGGGTTCTTCGTAGTTACAATCACCACACCATTCGCACCCCTGGCACCATAAATAGCAGTCATTGACGCCTCTTTCAGTACATCAATAGACTCGATGTCCGTAGGCGGAATACCACTCAAATCATCCACCGGAAAACCGTCGACCAGGAACAACGGTGAGTTATCCTGAGTGATTGAGCCACCACCACGTACACGAATACTGATTTCAGCATCCAATGCACCATCTGCCGTAGTGATCTGTACACCCGCCATCTTTCCCGCCAAAGCATCGGCCACAGAGGCAGAGGCTACTTTAGAGATAGATTCCGAAGAAACGGACGCAATAGATCCCGTCACATCACTACGACGAATATTACCATATCCCAAGACTACAACCTCATCCAGTAATTCGCTGTTTTCTTTTAATGTAATTTTAGCCAGTTCCTTACTGCCAGACTTTAGCTCAACAGTCTGGTAACCAATATAAGAGATTAAGATGGTAGCACCATCGGGAACATCGTTCAACGTGTAATTTCCATCAAGATTAGTGGTCACACCATTAGTAGTGCCTTTCACCATTACAGTAGCACCGATTACCGACTCACCGGTTTCATCTACCACTGTTCCCTTTATAGTTCTTGTCTTCGACTTCAGGACATCATTCCCGATTTTTTGTTTACCTACAGATATTGTATTATTATCCCTATTGAAAAACAAATTGGTTTGCTCCGTAATCTTGTCCAAAACAGCCTGTAGGGGACTATTCTTTACTTTGATAGATATGCGCGGAGCAGTGTTCACAACATTTTGATCATAAAAGAATTTCAAGCCTGTCTGCTTGCCCAACTGAACAAAAACATTCTCTACAGTTTCATTCTGAACGTTCAACGTTACAGTTTTTTCCTTCTGAGCTCGCGCCTGATCAGGCATCAATGACAAGCATACGAATAGTAAAAAAGCTAAAAACGAATGTATATTTCTACTTTTCCTTTTGGAATTAGGAAGATTATTCATTTATTTGTGCGTTTTAGTAATTGATTAAATTAATTAGAACAAAGGAGTAATTCGCGATACATGATTCACGCGGGTCGAAACGAATGAATACCTGTTCGCATTACAAGATAGGGGCTTCTCTGTGAGACAGCTCCTATTTTTCTTAGAGGAGACGCTAAGTGGGTGCTTTCATATTCTATATTCTCTTTTAATTAAAGGTTAAACATATTAATACTCACATATATTATAACACACATCCGTTTACCAGCCGGACGTATATCCATGCTTTTCTGCTACTTGAATAAGAAGATATGATTTCCTTCTTTTCTATACCGGATGCCACTGGTATATTCCATTGATTGGAGTACCGCCTCCAAACTTTTATTTTCATGTTCTCCGGAAATCAGGTTGTTGAACTCCTGTCCTTCCGCAAACGTAATGCGACAATTATACATGCGTTCAAGCTCTTTAGCCACATCGCGCACCGGAGTGCTGCTAAAACGTAATCCACCTTTGCGCCATACGGCAACATCACGTTCTTCGCGCCGTTTGCTGTATTCACCGGAAAGTGTATTGATCGACACTTGTTCCTTAGCCTGCAAACGCATCATCGCTTCAGGCAGATCTACCTGTACTTTGCCACTTTCCACATCTACAGAAACAACTTCATCCGAAGAATAAGCTTTCACATCAAAGCAAGTTCCCAGAACCCTTACATCAAAACGGGCGGTCCTGACAATAAAAGGTTGCTTTTCGTTTCGTTGAACCTGAAAATAAGCTTCGCCTTCCAGTTCTATCTGCCGTTCATCTTCTACAAAACTACTCGGATAGCGAACACGAGAACAGGAATTTAAGATCAGCTGTGTTCCATCCGGCAACCGGATTTGTCTGGATTCACCATAAGAGGTAGAGGCTTCCAAATAAGAAATCTGCCGCTTATCCATATAGCCCAGTAGATTGATTCCCCCGAAAATGAGCAGTACAACAGCAGAAACACTTGCCACCGTCAGGGCTATCCGCCGAAACCAGGTGCGTTTCTTATGTTCGATACGTTTCAGTAACCGACCGGCTTCTTCCTTATATTTTTCACGCTCCATGCCGGTAGTAAGCTCTTCCATAGTGGCCTCTTTCCAGACATCTGTTGCCAGCTCATCCAGCATTGGGGCATGAATATCATCTTTCAGTCGGGATAATAATCCACGTGCCTCTTCCTGGGTGTACAAATCGTCCAGATAACGGCGCATTATAGATTTGTCTGTTACATCATTCTTCATTGTGCGGGCTTTTTTAGTATAAAGGTCATGAAAACTTTTCCTTTACATAGAGTAATACACAGTAAAGGAAAACATCTGGGGCGTGATTAACATTTATTATATATTAAGGCAAATTAGCAGCAACAGCAAATCCACATATTCACTGCCTGAATACTTAATGAGATAGGTACGAATCAACTTAAGGGAGGTAGATATATGCTCCTGAACGGTGTTGACGGAGATGCCCAACTTATCTGCAATCTCTTTATGGGAGAGCTGGGCTTCACGACTCATCTCGAAAATCTCACGCTGGCGGGGAGTCAGCTGCTGCAAGGCATGGGAAATGAGGGATTTCAAATCATTCAGCATTACTTCACGTTTGGTATCTTCCGTGTAGTCCAATGCCTGTGAAAGAATACTTTCCTTTAGTTTTTCCTCATTAGCGGCATTGCGCAACTGGTTCAGTATCCGGTTGCGCATGATGGTGTAGAGATAGGAAGAAAAAGAAGCATCGGGATTAATGAAACGGCGGCTTTGCCAAACTACAGTGAAAGCATCCTGAAAAACATCTTCTGCATACTCCCGCGACTTCAGAAAACGCATTGCAAAGTATATCAGACGGTTTTTATAAGTAGCATACAATTCACAAAAGGCGTCCTCATCCCCCTCTATCAAGCGGAGAATGAGTGAACGTTCTTCTGAGGAATTATCTGCACACATATAGCAATCTTTAGTTTTTTTCGGGAAACAAAAGTTTAATAGATGCTGCAAACGTATGTAAAATCCGGGAAATAAAAAAGGGAAAAGATAAAATAAGAAAAAGTATAGTTTACTTATTCTATCAATTTATCCCTGTGAAATTCGTTTCAGGTGCTCTTCTATCTTTTGAAAAAATGATGCCAGATGCGAACCATCTACAAAGGCATGATTTACATAAATGGATAAAGGAAATACCAGACGCCCCTCGCGGGTTACCGCTTTACCGGAAGTCATCAAAGGGTAGCTGCAACCATTACCGGCTTCGGCCAGCGTATAGGTGGTAGCAGTAAAATACATCTTGGGGACAGCGCTTAAATGCACTACATCATAATCTCCCTGTTTTGCCAACTCCTCTTCGGCACCATAAGGATTGCCATCTTCGGGGATATTGGTTATCAACTCATACGCTTCGGCATAAAAGCGTTTGAAATCTTCGTGGTAAGGAATCCGAACCGTATAAAAGGTCTTTCCAGGAACAGCTATCGGAGAAATGATATCCACTTCATCATGAAAAATAACTTGTCCGTTCTTGTCGGTACGATAACGGAGTTCCGGAACTTCATTCGCCGAACGCACTACGGCATACAGATAATAGAGAAAAAAGGAATGGCCCGAGGCTCTCGCTGCGGCACTGGCTTCGGTACAATCAATCTCTGTGGTAATGGAGTACCAGGAATTTACAAAGCCCCGGAAGAAATTGTAATTGTCCCGGCGCTCCCATGTCTCGATGTCTACAATATGTCTCATAAAGTTATTGATTAAATCGAGTAGGAGGAAAACGAAGTAGTTTTCTTCCTACTTTCGCTTTCCGACCTC